>Ga0213861_10000990_pt1 | contig 25388 bp, 24 predicted proteins | sample PICome_4_FD_160110 | JGI IMG/M metagenome (GOLD analysis project Ga0213861, IMG submission 160110) | Coastal seawater microbial communities near Pivers Island, North Carolina, United States - PICO131 | ecosystem: Environmental > Aquatic > Marine > Coastal | place: USA: North Carolina... | reverse complement strand
CTGCCCATCAACTGCGACATTTTGTTCACCACGAATGGCCGAGTCATGGTGGTGGAAGCTGTTGCGTCCGTGGCAAAACCGGTGCACTTTCGACCCGCAGCTGATGTCCCCCTGTTGTTGCGCGGTGCAGGGAAATCCACGCGACAGATTCATGATTTTGGTGGAGTGGAACACTTGGATGCTGATCGCATGGTGGCGGTGGAGGTCATTGCGCCTTCCGGTAACTGGTCGGGTGTCCCTCCCCACAAACACGACACCTATATCCCAGGCATTGAGTCGAACCTGGAAGAGGTGTACTACTTCGAGCTCGCACCTGACCGGGCGTATGACCCGGGTGGTGAGTCTGACCCGATTGCCTACTTCCGCACCTACAGCGGGGATGACCGGGAAATGGATGAACTCTTCGAAATCCGCAACGGCGACATTGTCTTGGTGCCCTACGGATACCACGGTCCCGCAGCTGCGATGCCCGGCTATGACCTCTACTTCATGAACGTCATGGCGGGTCCTGACCCTGAACGGGCCTGGAATGCAACCGATGACCCGAAGCACACCTGGATTAGGGGCACCTGGGACTCAGAAGAGAAAGACCCTCGCCTGCCCTACACGGCATAACCGTGCAGGAACCAGCCCGAGAGGCTGGGCGGGTGTGATGCAGAGAGGAATGACCGATGCTGTTGCAGCGCCTGATTGATGAGCTCGGTCACTCCTCTTTTCGTGAGACCCACCAATGGTCGATTGATCACCCTGCAGAGTTCTGGCAACTCGCGTGGGGAGAACTCGGCATCGTGGGAGACCCCGGATCCAGCCCCTCCGTTGTCGAAGGGTTTCACGACACCCAGTGGTTCCCCCGTGCATCACTCAATGTGGTGGAGACTCTGCTCGCCGGTGGGTCCGACGACGAGGTCATGGTCGCACTCGATGAAGAGGGGACGAGGCGCTCCTACACCAGAGGGCAACTCCGCCACGAGGTCGCAGCGTGTGCTGCCGCACTGGTCCAGGCGGGGGTTACCCCAGGCGACCGGGTCGCGGCATGGATGCCTCATGTTCCCGAGACCGTGATTTTTGCCCTGGGGGCTCTCTGCGTGGGTGCCATCGTGAGCACCGCATCCACCGATTTTGGTCCGGGGGCTTTGGTGGATCGTTTCGGACAAATTGAGCCGGTCGTGCTCTTAGCCACCGCATCGTCACGCTATGCCGGCAAAGACACCCAGCATGGGAGTGTCCTCGAGGAGGTTCTCCGCCACATTCCTAGCATCCACACACTCGTGGTGGCTCACGGTGATGGCCAGGGAATCAGTTTTGAGCAGTGGCTTGCACCCCACCGGGGTTCACGACTCTCCCCGGTGCCCCTGCCTTTTGACCACCCAGGCTTCATCCTGTTCTCCAGTGGCACCACAGGGAAACCCAAGTGCATCGTCCACCGGGCGGCCGGAGTCTTACTCAAAGTCTTGAGCGAACAGGGCTACCACCTCGATATCCGCCCGGGGGACCGCATGCTCTATGCGACGACCTGTGGCTGGATGATGTGGAACTGGCTGGTGATGGGGCTCGGCCGAGGGGCCACCATTGTGCTGGTTGATGGGAGCCCCGGTTACCCCGATCTTTCCCGGCTGTGGTCGATCGCAGCGAGTGAAAAACTGACATTCCTCGGTGTGTCAGCCGCCCTGATCGACACCTGGCGCAAAGCTACCCTTGATCCTCACCAGGGCGGATCCCTATCCGCACTTCGCACAATCGCCTCTACCGGGTCACCTCTCTCCCCCGAAGGTTTCGACTGGATAGCTCAGGCGGTGTCCCCCGACGTGGTGGTCGCCTCCATTGCGGGTGGAACCGATTTGTGTGGGTGTCTGGTTCTGGGTGTTGCCACCGAAGTGGTTCGCCGAGGTGAAATTACGGGGCCTGCGCTGGGCCTCGATGTGGGGGTGGTCGATGACGAGGGGAAAGATCTCCCCGTAGGGGCGGAGGGTGAACTGGTCTGTCGCACGCCTTTCCCCTCCGCACCGCTCTATTTCTGGGGTGATTCAGAGGGCGCACGTATGCGCGGTGCCTACTTCGAGAGATTCGAGGGCATCTGGGCTCACGGCGACTTTGCGACCACCACTCCCTCAGGTGGTTTCGTCATTCTGGGTCGCGTGGATGCGACCCTGAATGCCAAGGGAGTCCGCATTGGAACGGCAGAGATTTACCGGGTGGTGCTCTCCCTCCCAGAAATAACGGATGCTCTGGCTATTGCTCAACCCTGGGACGGTGATAGCCGCATCGTGTTATTCGTCGTCACCGACAAAGAGCTGGATGAGCAGTTGGACAGCCTTATTCGCCAGGAGCTTCGCTCCCAGGCGAGCCCGCGCCATGTTCCCTCCCTGATTGTCAGAGCCCCGGAGGTTCCTCGCACGCGAAGCGGAAAGATGACGGAGCTTGCCGTGGCGGACATTGTGGCAGGGCGCACGGAACGTGACACGTCGTCACTGGCTAACCCCGAAAGTTTGGAATGGTTTAGGCAGTGGGCGAGCTCTTCACCGGCCCCGTAGTTCCTCGCACAATCAACTGGGAAGCGACCCGGTCGTGCTGGGCGGGACGTGAGGGCTTCTCCAGTCGCTCCAGAAGGCGCTTTGCTGCCAAACGACCGAGCTCTGCCAAAGGTTGTGCGACGGTGGTGAGGTTCACACTGCGCAACCCGGCAAGACGTATGCCGTCATAACCAATCACGGACATATCGCCGGGAACATCGAGTCCCGCTTCTTCCACCGCCGCGATGGCTCCCATGGCACCAAAGTCGTTCGCCACAAACAGTGCGGTGGGCTCTGACTCGAGAGCTTCCTGGGCCGCCCGATACCCGGCGGTGTCGGTGAGACCGCCCGAGACAACGTGGGCGAGGCTGTTAAGTCCGTGGTCATCCATCGCCTCCCGGTAGCCCCTCGCACGAGCGTGGGACACAGGATTGTCACCACCACTGAGACAGACAATGCGTCGATGTCCAAGCGATACCAGGTGATCCACCGCCATATGACCACCGGCAACATCGTCATTACAGACCCTGTCCATCCGGTCAATGGCGATGTCATCTCGGGTCACGGTGACGGTGGGGACTTCGGAGGCGATCTCGCGCAGAGTGTCCTCACTCAGGCGGTGGGAGATGAGAATGAGCCCTTCTATCTGGAACTCTTGCAGGGTCTCGATTTCGGACCTCTCGAGGGCTGGGTCATCACCACCGCTGACCAGCATGGTGGTGAAGCCGTGGCCTCGCACCTCGTTTTGGACACCGTCGAGAATTTCGGCAAACACAGGGTTGTGCAGGTCGAGCACGAGGACACCGAGTGTGCGGCTTTTCTTGGCGACCAGACTGCGAGCCGCCGCGTTGGGGCGATAGCCCAACTGCTGAGCGGCCACCTCGATGCGCTTCCTACTGGCGTCGCTGACTTTGGGTGAACCCGACAGGGCGAGGGAAACCAACGATTTTGACACCCCTGCAAGGGATGCCACATCGAGAATCGTGGGTCTCGTCGCGGACATGATCTAGGTGATGTCTGCCACCGCAATGGCCCTGGACTGCGCAATGGAGTGCTCACACGCTATCGCCGCCCGGAGGCTCTCCAGAGCCGACTCGGGCGGGGTCGGGTTCTCGATTTCGCCAGCGACCAGGGAGACAAAAGAGGAGGTTTCTTCGCGGAATGCGTCCCGGAACCGATCCACAAACCCGGTGTAGGGATTGGTGTTGAGGGCGAGGTCGCGTTCGTGGGTGCGCAGCGGTGTCCTCTGGTTGAGTCCCGCGGACATGGAATCTTTCGAGCCAAAAACTTCCAGGCGAACATCGTGGCCTACCGCGTTGTGTCGGGCACCCGCAATGGTCACCTGGACCCCACTGGTGGTGACCAGTGCGATGGTCGACACGTCCGCGTCGTCGAACTCGGCGTAGTCCTGGTATTCGCGAACCTGCTTGGTGGCGTACACGGTCTCAATCTCACTCCCGGTGAGCCAGCGGACCAGGTCGAAGTCGTGCACGTGAAGGTCTCGGAAGATTCCGCCGCTTCCGGGGATGAAATCTTTGTGGCTGGGGGTGCGATCCCGTGATGCCATCGTCATCGAATAAAGAGTTCCCATACCCCCGGAGTGGATGGTGTCATACACACCACGGATGGCCTGATCGAATCGACGCTGGAAACCGATCTGGAAAGCGGATCCGTGGCGCTTGGCAGTGTCGATGGCCTGTGCCGTGTCCTCCAGGGTGAGAGCAATGGGCTTTTCACACAACACGGGAATGCCCTGCGGGAGGACTCCCCCCAAAACGTGCTCGTGAGCGCTCGTCCCCACGGCGACTACAACCCCGTCTGCCACCGGATCAGTCGCTTGATCCCAGCGCAGGGCGGTTGCCCCCCAGGTCGCAGCCAACTCCTGAGCTCGCGTTTCGTTGCGGTTCGCGATGAGAACCTCACTCACCCGTGGGTCCGCGACGAGGTCTTCGACTCGGATTGCTCCCATTCGGCCTGCTCCGACGACCAGGATGCGCATGGTGTGTCCCTTCTGCATGACGCCTGTGTCTTGCGGTGTTTTCTCCAGTCTGCCATAATTATTGGAACGTTCCAACAAAGGGGTGCTCGTGTCCAACTTTCTCTCTCGTGTTGCCTCGGCGCCCATCTCGTGGGGCATCTGTGAAGTGCCCGGGTGGGGGGCGATGTTGCCCACCCCACGAGTGCTCGGTGAGATGCAAGGACTGGGTTTTAGGGCCACAGAGTTGGGAGCACCAGGCTTTCTCCCCGACTCTCCCGGTGCCCTCAAAGAAGAGCTTGGCGCGTTTGGGATGACGCTGCTGGGTGGATTCACCCCCGTTGTAATTCATGACAAAGAGCAACGAGACGCCACCATCGACAGTGCGAGAGCCACCGCGAAGCTTTTCCAGGATGCAGGAGCCACCAAGTTCATCTCCTCTGTCGTGCAAGACATGGACTGGTCAATACCTCGAGCGCTCGATCACGACGAGCAGCGTCACATGGCCGAGATGTTCGCGATCATTGACGATATCTGTGCCGAGCACGGGCTCGAACAAGTCCTCCACCCTCACGTGCAAACCCTGGTGGAAACGAGAGATGACATTCACCGAGTTCTCGACTCGTGTGACGTTCACTTCTGCCTCGACACCGGACACATGGCTTTTGGGGGTCAGGACCCTGTCGAGTTTGCGAAAGATGCCATGGACCGTGTGGGACACGTCCACCTCAAAGACATCAGGCTCGACATGGTCGAGCCTGTTCTCCGTCGTGAAGTGTCCCTGATGGCGGCCACCCAAGCGGGAATTTTCACGCCGTTGGGGCAAGGCGATGTCGACATTATGGGTGTTGTGCAGACCCTTGAGCGAGCAGGGTATGAGGGTTGGTATGTCATCGAACAAGACACCGCCATCACGGATGGTCTCCCCGCTGACGGCGAAGGTCCTATCCACCAGGTGACCAGTTCTCTGCAGTACTTGGTGGAAAAGGTTGCCCCCACTCTGGAGCCCACGTCGGCATGAAACCTGACCTGATCAGTGTGGGACGCATCAGCGTCGACCTCTATGCCATGGAACCTCATGCAGGTTTTGAGGACCAGCAAAGCTTTCGGAAATCTGTTGGAGGAAGCCCCACCAACGTTGCTGTTGCCACAGCCCGACTCGGACACCAGGTGACTCTCGTCACCAAAGTCGGCGATGACGGCTTTGGTGACTATGTCCGGAGTCGCCTGCAAGGGTGGGGGGTGGACACAACCTATGTGGGAAGCGTCACCGGCGCCCCCACACCGCTTGCGTTTGCAGCTCTCACTCCTCCCGAAACCCCGAGTGTGATCTTTTATCGGGGAGATGCCGCACCGGATACGACACTGGAGACAGCAGATGTTCCGCAGGAGCTCATTGAGGCCGCCAAGATTCTCTGGATCAGCCAGACCTCGCTCTCCACGGGCAGCACCGCAGCCACCTGTCTGACCTGGATGGGGCTTCGCAGCAAGAATCAGCACACCATTCTTGACCTTGACTACCGACCCTCACTCTGGTCGGGTGTCGAGCAAGCGCGCGCCATGGCCCAGAAGGCGATTTCTCTCTCCACCGTTGTCGTGGGAAACCAGGAAGAGTGCGAGGTTGCCCTGGGAATTAGTGAGCCTGATGAAGCCGCCGATGCGCTCCTCACAGCTGGCGTGAGCCTCGCCATCATCAAGCTCGGAGCAGGCGGAGCCCTGTTGGCGACCGCCTCCGAGCGGGTTCGGGTGGCCCCCACCCCCATTACGGTGGTGTGCGGACTGGGCGCTGGTGATGCTTTTGGTGGTGCGCTGTGTCACGGTTTACTGGAAGGCTTAGAGCTGGAAGAAATCGGAGCACTCGCCAACGCAGCCGGTGCACACGTCGCAACGCAGCTGACCTGTGCTGATGCAATGCCGAGCAGAGAAGAGCTCCAGCGGTTTATGGAGGATGCAGCATGAGCGTCAGTAAGACACAGTACGAAGAACTCCTGCGGGCACGAGTATTTGAGCCAGAGGCCTTCACGAAGGCTCTGCTCAACCGGAAGCGTCGCACCCCGCAGGGTGCTGACGGAAACCTGCTCCTGGTGGCTTCCGACCACACCGCTCGGGGAAAGATTTCGCTCGCCGGTGATCCTGTGGCCATGGCGGATCGTCACACCCTGCTGGATCACCTGGTCAGAGTTCTCGCCTCACCCGGTGTGGATGGCGTTCTGGGTAGCGCCGATGTGTTGGAAGAGCTCGCCTGGTTGGGGGCGCTCGAGAACAAGCTGGCGATTGGAACCATGAATCGTGGAGGCATCATCGGCGCGACTTGGGAGCTCGATGACCGGGTCACCTCCTATGACGTGGAGCACGTGGAATCGATGGGGCTGGATGGCGGCAAGACGCTGTTGCGCATTGACTACACCGACCCCGCTGTTCCGAGAACTCTGGAGACCGTGGCTTCCATCACGACCCGGCTGGCTGATCGAAAACTCCTCTCGATGATTGAGCCGCTGCCCTATGTCAAGAACGCTGAGGGCAAAGCGACACTCAACCCGTCCGATGAGGCACTCATCACGGTGGTGGCGATTGCATCGGGTGTGGGAGCATCCTCCGCCTACACCTGGTTGAAAGTCCCCGCCAGCACCCGCATGAGTGAGGTGGCGGGAGCCACCACACTGCCCATTCTCATGCTCGGGGGCGACCCGAGTGGCGGGGTGGAGCGCATTTTTGACACCTGGGAACAGGGCATGAAAGAACCCAACGTGCGAGGTCTACTGGCCGGTCGCACCCTGCTCTACCCACCCGATGGCGATATCGAGGCAGCCACCGCTCGAGCACTCAGCATTGTCAGACCCCACCCCTAAACCCTGAAAGGTAACCTCTCATGAACACATCCCTCGGCGTCGCCGTCCTCGGTCTGGGCTGGATGGGCCAAGTGCACTCCCGAGCAATGCTCCGGATGCCATCACTGTTCCCCAATCGTTCCTTTGACCCGAAACTTGTGGTCTGCGCCGACACTGAGGAGGACCGCCGTGAGCGCGCCGTGAACGATTTTGGTTTCCAGCGGGCTGTCGCCGACTGGCATGAAGCCATCGAAGCGGACGATGTCGATGTGGTCTGGGTGACCGCGCCCAACATGCTCCACGTCCCCATGATCGAAGCCGCTGCGAAAGCGGGCAAAGCCGTGTTTAGCGAAAAGCCCATCGGGGGCAAACCGGAGCAAACGGTGGCTGCGTACCGGGCGGCACACGCTGCCGGAGTAAAAACAGCGGTCGGTTACAACTACTTATGGGCACCCCTTGTTCTGCACGCCAAGCACCTGATTTCCTCGGGAGCTCTCGGAGAGATCACCCACTACCGGGGTCGATTCCTTTCCATGTATGGAAGCGACGAGATGGGTCTACTCACCTGGCGCTTCATTCTTGACCAAGCCGGCTACGGCGCCACCAGTGACATCCTGAGTCACTCCATTTCACTCGCGCAGTTCCTGGTCGGGGATATCACCGAAGTAGTGGGTATGAAGAACACCACGATCCCGGAGCGCCCCCTGCCCACTGGAGCAGCCAGCCACTACGGCCGAGGCAAGCCCGAGGACCCCAAGGGGAAGGTGGAGAACGAAGACTTTGCCTCGATGCTGTGTTCCTTCGCCAACGGCGCCACCGGAACATTCGAGTCTTCTCGCACCATGGTGGGACCGGAGAGCCAGAACGCGTTTGAGGTTTATGGCACAAAGGGCGCTCTCGCGTGGAATCTGGAGAAAATGAACGAACTCCAGTACTACCGTCTCACCGAGGACCCCAGCTCCGGATACACCACCATTTATGGTGGTGACCGCTTCCCCTTCCACGGTGCGTTTGCTCCCGGTCAAGCAAACGCCATCGGGTTGGAAGACCTGATGGCCATCGAGGACTACTCGTTCCTGGAGGCCCTCGCAACCGGTGGGGACTTCTCCCCCAGTTTCCGCGAAGCCGTAAATGTGGTGAGTGTGCAGCAAGCGCTCATCAACTCGTGGGATTCGCGCTCCTGGGAGAAGGTCGTCGACTTAGCGGACTAGCCCTACTTGTTCACCACGGTGAACTCAAGTGAGTATAGGTCTGTGCGGTAGATGTGTTCACCGTGTTCGATGGCACGACCCATCGAGTCATACGCAGTTCTCTCCATAGTGAGTACCGCGGCGCCTGACTCGATGTCGAGTTCTGTGGCTTCTGCTTGGGTGACTTTGCGTGCGCTGATGCGCTGCTTTCCCACTTGGGGAACAAATCCTCTTTCGCGGAGGATTTGGTAGAGACCTTTAGCGTCGAGTTCTTCTGTGGTGAGTGCGCCGATGGTGTGGGGGATCCAGTTGTGGAGCACGGCCATGGGGACACCGTCGGCGTAGCGGATGCGAACAACCTCGGTCACTTGTGTTCCAGAGGGAATTCCGAGGCTGTTCGCAATGGGCGCGGTGGCGGGTGTGTTCTTGAACGAGACAACCGTCGTTTCGGCTTTTGAGCCACCGCGTTGGATGTCGTCATAGAGCGAGGTGAGTTCAAGTCCGCGGGTTACTTGCCCGTGCACCACCTGGGATCCAATTCCTCGACGGCGGACAATGAGTCCGTCGTCGACGAGGGTTTGGATGGCCCGACGGATAGTGGGTCGGGAGAGCTGGAGGCGATCGGCGAGCGAGACTTCGTTCTCAATGCGAGAACCAGGGGGCAGGGTGCCCTGGCGAATCGCCACCTCAAACTTTCGTGCCACCTGGTGGTAGAGCGGTGTGGTGCCGGAGCGGTCCAAATCAGCGAAAAGGGACTGGGGAAGGAGGACTTCTGTCTTGCGCACCATCACACCTAACAAATCAACACGTTTGACAATATGTTATGACAAAGTCGCGCCTGAGGCAGCGAGCGTGACCGCGTGGTTGGGGGTGCAGAAAACAGATCTGTGGAGAACCCTCGCCTAGAGTCCTTCTGCCACACCTTCGGTCAATCCCACAACTCCGCCGCCTCCTACGTCGCTGCTGCCCTCGGATTGCACGCCCAGAGCCTCCAGCACAGCACGACGGATATGGGCTGAACTGAGGCCATAGAAATCCTCGAGGTAGGCGGCGGTGCCACCGTGGGTGAACGTATCCCCGACACCCACATGTCTCAACTGAGCCGACGAGCGACGCTCGCTCAAGACACCGGCGACAATACGCCCCATACCGCTCGCAACCCAATGGTTCTCCACCGTGATGACGTGCCGGGCCGAGGTGAGCTTCGCAATGAGCTCCTCATCATCGAAAGGCTTCAGGGTGGAGACATTGAGCAACCCGACATCCGGATAATCCACGCGAATCTCATCCACCACTGCCATGGCCGAAGACGTCAGATGGCCCGACACCAGGACGATAACCTCTGAGCCTTCCCGGAGGGTTCGATGATGACCTCGCCGGAGTGGCTCATCGAAAAGCCTCGGAACTTCGCCGCGAAGGCCTCGAATATAGACCGGGCCCTGGACGTCATAGACGGCGTCGAGGACGCTCTCCATATCCGTCGCATCCGCGGCTTCGATGACGGTCATGTTGGGCAGGCCCGTCATCAGCCCGATGTCATCGACCGCCTGATGGGTCACACCGCCTGGCGTGGTCAAGCCCGGCAGAAAGCCGACAAGTGTCGCCTTCTTCGCCGGGTAGGCAAGCGTCAGCGCAACCTGCTCGTAGGGGCGCCTCGTGCAAAAAACGGCGAAGGAGGTATAGATCGGATAAAGACCCTCATGGGCCATTCCCGAGAGCGCTGCCACCAGGGCCTGCTCGGCCATTCCGGCTGAAACGTGCCGATCGGGAAAGGCATCCCGAAAACCGTCGGCCTCGCAGCTCGCGGTCAAATCGTTGGTCACGACCGTGACTTCGGGGTGCTTCGCACCGTGGTCACGCAGTGCCTGATAGAACGGCTTGCTGATTACCTCTGCCACAGCGCTTCCACCTCCTTTTCCAAGAGCTCTTTCTCTTCGGGGGTGAGCCGAACAAAGTGGAGTTTCTGGTCGTGCCAACGAGCTTCCAAAAAGCTGAACCCGGTCCAGGGACGGGAATGGCTGATCAGCACCGCAGGCTGGTCACTGTCGGCAACCTGGCCCAAAGCGTCGTGTAATCCGTCAATGTCGTGAGCGTCGTGCTCGTGAACATCAAGCCCAAAAGCTCGAAGCTTTGCTCCGACATCTCCCACCGGTAAGACCGAGGTCATCTGGCCGTCCACTTGCATGTTGTTCCGGTCCACAACGATGCGAAGGTTGTCGAGGCCTTTCGCAACAGCGAGCTGGAGCGCTTCCCAGGTGGAACCTTCTTGAAGTTCCCCATCCGAAATCAACACCCACACCAATCCAGGCTTGCCCTGCTGTTGTCGAGCAATCGCTCGGCCCACCGCGACTCCGAGGGCAATCCCGAGGGAGCCACTCGTCACCGCCATCCCTGGCGAATGCTCGGCCCCGATCATCTCCAACAGCCCGCCATCGGTGGAATGGTCACTCAGCGCTTGGGCGTCGAGTCGGTCTGTGGCGACGAGCGTCGCATAGTGAGCTGTCGCATAGTGGGCGGGCGACACAATCAGGGTGTCAGGCCCATCCCCCAACCAGTCCTCACCACGAACACCCGGGTCACCGAGCGAGGGAGTGGAGCTAAAGCGAGGCGGAGTCCGCGGTGCCCTAGAGGGGCCAAGGTTCAGAATCTGCGTGTGGAGCAGGGCGAAGAGTTCCGCTGTCCCGCAGGCTTGAGCGAGGTAGCCCCCGTTTGCACGAAGAGCCCACTGTGCCGCATACCCACGAATCTGGGCCGCTACCCGACGAACATCAGTGTGCGCCTGGGGAGAGAGTGATGCCATCGACCGTCCCTAGGCGCTCACGGATTCGAGTGAGCGCCAAATAACGGTGGCTCCCGCATCAGCGATCCCAAAGGCGCGTTCACCAATCCAGCCCGCACGGCCGTGTTGAGGCATCATGCCCTTGGTCGCCTCGACACCTTCACCGGCAGCATGTGCCGCACTCGAGAGAGCACTAGCTACATCAGTGCTCGCTGAGGCTGCCCTCGATGCAGGACCCAGCGCATCCAGCAGGGTGCGCTGTCCTTCCTCTGACTTACCGCGCTGGGCAATTTTTTCCAGAGCGGCCGCAAGACCAGTCTGAAGCTGAGTCAGAGCATCATCCTCGTCTTTCAACACCAGACCCGCGGCAAGGAAGCCACTCGCGTAAAGGGTTCCAAACGTGGAGGGGGCCGCTTTGGAAATTTCCTTACCCAGCGAGAGCACCAGCTGCTTGACCGAATCCCCGGGTTCACCCAGAGCATTACGGATGCCCTGGGCGATTTTTCCCGCGGTCAGGCCCAGGTCACCATCACCCGCTTCACTATCGAGTTTGGTGAATTCATCAGCATGAGCTTCTAACCCTGCTGCGAGCTTCTCCAGAGCGTCGACAAACTCTTTCATCAGGCTTGAGTAAAGAAGGGGGTGTGAACGGGGTGGTCAATGTACTTCTTCAGCTCGTCATCCAAACGCATCATGGAGATCGAAGCACCCGCCATCTCCAGAGACGTCGCGAACTCGCCCACATAAGTCCGATACACCGACACCTTCTTCGCAGAGAGAATCTCGGAGACCTTGCGGAACATGATGTAGAGCTCCTCCTGAGGAGTGGAGCCCAGCCCATTCATAAGAACCGCAACCTCGTCGCCCGCGGCGAGCTCGAGATCCTCTTCGATTTTGGCTACCAACTCCTCGGTAATCGAGTCGGCACCGGCCAAGGCGGTGCGACTGATTCCCGGCTCACCGTGGATACCCATCCCGATTTCCATTTCACCGGCAGGCAACTCAAAGGTCGGCTTGCCATTTGCAGGAAGAGTTACTGGGCTCAAGGCAACACCCATTGTCCTGGTGTGCGCAGCCGCTTTGTTCGTTGCTGCGAGGACACCATCGAGATCCAGACCCGCGTCAGCTGCGGCACCGGCGATCTTGTAGAGGAAGAAAATTCCGGCGATACCGCGGCGCCGGGCTTCCTCACCCTTGGGAGCTGAGGCGACATCGTCAGCACCCAACACGGTCTCCACGCGAATCCCTTCGACCGCTGCGAGCTCGGCTGCCATATCGAAGTTGAGCACGTCACCGCCATAGTTGCCATAGAGATAGAGAACTCCGGCACCACTATCCACGCGCTTGGTCACTTCTAGCATTTGGTCGGAGCTGGGGCTTTGGAAGACATCTCCTACCGCGACACCATCTAGCATTCCTTTGCCGACGTAACCCAAGAACAAGGGGAGGTGGCCAGAGCCACCGCCGGTCGTGATCGCAACTTTGCCCTTGACCGGGGCGTCAGCCCGTACCAGTGCGTGGTTGTCTCCCCCCACAGCCTCAAGCTGTTTCGGGTATGCCAACAGGATTCCTTCTAGCATTTCCTGGACGAATTCGACTGGACCGTTCAAAATCTTCTGCATGCTGACCCCTTCGTCATTTCACAAATCGTCACAGGATTGTGACCGATTTTTCACATTTTGGAACATTCGATGCTCAAACGAGTGTAATCTTTCCAGCACCTAACCATCAACCCGATCATCCCGATTGGGTTGGCACCAACATAAGGGAGGCATAGGTTGAAGAAGACCAAGATTGGAGTAGCAGCAGCTGCTGCTGTCGCTCTGACTCTGTCCGGTTGTGCCGGCGGAGCTGACGGCGGCACAACCGCATCATCAGACCAGCGTTATGTCAACGTGGTCAAGCTGATTGGTGTGGGCTGGTTTGACCGCATGGACGAGGGCATCGTTGCCTTCGCCTCTGACACGGGAATCGACGCCAGCCAGACTGGTGCCGACGACGCAAGCCCCGAGAAGCAGGTTCGTCTCGTTGAGGACCTGATTGCTCAGGGTGTTGACGCAATCACCGTTGTTCCGAACTCTCCTGAGTCCCTGGAAGGTGTCTTCCAGAAGGCTCGTGATGCCGGAATCGTCATCGTGACCCACGAGGCAGCATCGCAGAAGAACACTGACGCTGACATCGAAGCATTCGACAACACCGCATACGGCGAGACCATCATGGACAACCTCGCTGAGTGCATGGGTAACGAGGGACAGTACGCTGCCTTCGTTGGTCAGGTGACTGCTGAGAGCCACATGCAGTGGGTTGCTGGTGCTCTGGCTCACGCTGCAGCTAACTACCCTGACGTCGTTCGCGTTGAGGACCCACTGGAGTCCAAGGAAGACGCTGACGTCGCCTACGAGCAGACCAAAGAGCTGCTGAAGAAGTACCCGGACCTCAAGGGAATCCAGGGTTCTTCCGCAGTTGACGTGGTCGGCATTGGTCGCGCAGTGGAGGAGCTCGGCTTGAACGACTCCGTCTGTGTGATGGGAACCTCGATTCCTTCGCTGGCAGGCAAGTTCCTTGACACCGGCGCCATCGACAAGATCTTCTTCTGGGACCCTGCACTCGCAGGTCAGGCCATGATGAAGATCGCCCAGATGCTCGTAAACGGTGAGGAACTCACCTCTGGTATGGACCTCGGCCTCGAAGGCTACGAGAGCGTCCAGCAGAGCCCTGACGTTCCTACCACCTGGTACGGAAGCGCATGGGTCATCGTTGACAAGGACAACGCAGCGGACTACCCGTTCTAATAACGGATTAGTCTTGGCCTAGTCCAAGACACGCTGTAAACCACGGGTGGGGCGTCAGAAATGACGCCCCACCTCGTCAGCGAAAATAGCAAAAAGGAAACAACGGTGTTTGGTACAGAAGGCATATCAAAAGCTTTTGGCGGGGCCAAAGCACTCAGTAACGTCAGCTTTCAAGTTTCTCCTGGAGACATTCACTGTCTAGCCGGAGAAAACGGTTCAGGGAAATCCACCCTCATCAAAATCATGAGTGGTGTTGAGACCCCCGACAAAGGAACCATCATCCTCGGAGACGAGCGTCTGACATCCCTCACTCCCCGCGACGCTGTCGCAAAAGGCGTGCAGGTAATTTTTCAAGATTTTTCTCTTATTCCCAACTTAACTGTCGCAGAGAACATCGCGCTGTCCACCGCGGTTCTGGAGAAAAAGAAACTCATCAACCCCAGCAAGAATCGGGAAATCGCGGCCAGGGCCCTTGAGCTCATCGGAGTCGATCTCGATCTCGACGCGACCGTCCGTTCAATTCCGGTGTCCTCGAAACAGCTTGTTGCGATTGCACGAGCCATGACCCAAGGGGTCAAATTGCTGTTCATGGACGAAGCAACAACGGCTTTGACGAGAAAAGAAATCGACCACCTCTTTGGAGTCGTCAGGAACCTGCGAGACCAGGGCGTAGCGACTGTTTTCGTCAGCCACAAACTCGACGAGGTTCAAGAGATTGCCGAGAGCATCACCATTTTGCGAAACGGTGAAGTCACGGCCGAGGGTCCGATCGAGAACTTTGACCGCAAAGCGATTGCGGAGGCGATGACGGGTCAAGAAGTCAGTGAAGTACGGCTCACCCCCGAGCTTCCGGGTGACGCTCCCACAGTGTTAGAAGTGGAGGCCTTAAGCTCCACAGGTCGATTCAAGAATGTGTCGTTCTCAGTCAAAGCAGGAGAAATCTTAGGAATCACCGGCCTGCTGGGTTCGGGTCGAAGTGAGATTGCCGAAGCATTGTTTGGCATGGCGCCGATCGAATCGGGAACGGTCACCGTCAACGGGAGAGCGGTGAAGCTCAGTGGCCCGCGCGATGCGGTTGAGGCAGGAATTGGCTATGTGCCTCAAGACCGGCTCTCGCAAGGTCTCTTCCTGAATCAGTCAATTCGCAAGAACGTGATGGCCTCGGCTATTGAGAGATTCCTCGGTCGGGGTGGGTTTGTTAAAGGAAAGGACATCAGCGAGACGGTCTCAAACTGGATTTCGGACTTGAAAATCAAGACCGACAATCCCGAGAATGCGGCCACCTCGCTTTCCGGTGGAAACCAGCAACGCGTTGTCCTCGCGAAGTGGTTGGCGATGTCCCCTTCTGTGCTCATCCTGAATGGACCTACGGTGGGTGTTGACATCGGATCGAAGAAGGAAATCCTGGAAATCATCAGAGACAAAGCTTTGGAAGGCATGGCCGTGGTCATCGTGTCCGATGACATCCCCGAGATCGTCCAAATCGCTCACCGAGTTGTGGTGGTTCACCAGGGCAAGCTGGGAGCAGAGCTTTCTGAGGCAGACATCAGTGAATCTCGACTCTATGAGGAGCTTGCCGCATGAGTTACATCACACCATTGGAGAAGCGAAAGGGCTTGAAGCTCTGGGGTTCGCCTAACGAAATCTTTCTCATCGTCGCGATTGTCGTTCTGTCGTTGATTATCGGCCTGAACAACTCGGTTTTCTTCTCGATTGCAACGCCTTTTGACCTGCTGCGAAGCTCGTTAATTGAGATTCTTTTTGCACTGGGGCTCTTGATTGTGTTGATCAGCGGCGGGATTGACATCTCGTTCCCGATTATTGGGATATTTGCCGGATACACCACTGTTGTCGTGATGTTGGGACTAGGGCTTGATACCTACAGCCTGTGGATTCCGCTCGTGCTGGCAGCCATTATCGGAGCGGCCCTTGGGACCATTAATGCTCTCCTCATAGCGGGCTTTGGCTTACCAACGCTGATTGCGACCTTGGGTACCGCAGGTATGTTCCGCGGATTCCTCCTGAGCTACATCGGCTCGGTCTATATCGCCAATATTCCCCTGGGGCTCGACCAGTTCTCAACAGCAGACTTGCTGTCGGTCGAAACGGGTCAGGGAACCCTCGCGCGCTTGCACGTTCTCGTCATTCCCATCCTTATCCTTGCAATCGCAATCGCGTGGCTGTTGCGACGCACCATGTTTGGAAGGACTGTTTTTGCGCTCGGTGGATCAGAGGAATCTGCTCGCCGAATGGGTATGAACGTTCGATGGACGAAAGCCCGCATCTACATGTTGGTGGGAGCAATCTCAGGTGTGGCAGGAATTCTCTATGTTTCCTTGCAACGCAAAGCCGACCCGTATGACCTCTATGGAACTGAGCTGGAAATCATTGCTGCAGTCGTTCTGGGTGGGGCCAGCATTATGGGTGGCTATGGCACCGTGACCGGAACCATCCTTGGTGTTTTGTTGATCAACCTCATCAAGGACAACCTGATTCTTTTGGGAATACCTGGTTCCTGGCAGCGGGCCGCCATCGGGCTCATGTTGCTCATCGGAGTAGTGGGCCAAGCCATCTCGGATAAGCGCCGAGCTAAACAGGCGACCGTGATAGAAGAGGACGCATCGTGAAAGACATTTCGAGAGACCTCACCCGACGCCTACTGAGTGATCGGAAACTGACGCAGCTGATTGTCGTTGCGCTCGTGGTTTTCCTGGGCTTCAGTATTTTGGTGCCAGACCTCTTCCTCACACCGAGGAACTTCATCTCGATGGCCTTCCAGATTCCAGAAATTGCTCTGCTGGCATTGGGTGTGATGTTGGCGATGCTGACTGCAGGTATCGACCTTTCGGTGGTCTCCATGTCAAACCTGGCGGCACTCTCCACGGCCTATCTCCTGGTCACGCAAGTGACGGAGGGTGGGGGCAACGTGTATGTGTGGATTGTGATTGCCATCGCGATAGGCATCCTCGTGGGCCTCATCAGTGGGCTTGCAAACGGAGCCATCATCGCCGGCATTGGTGTAACACCCATCCTCGCGACGCTCGCCACCTTGACCCTTTATAACGGTATTGCGGTGGGAATTCGTAACGGACAATCCATCATCGGGTTGCCCCCTGAGTTCACCGCCATTGGTAATGGCTCTTTTCTCGGCATTCCGATTCCGATGATCATCCTGCTCGTAGCTGGCGTCGGCGTCGCTCTCTACATCAATAAGACCGGGCTTGGTATGCAATCCGTCTTGGTCGGGGCCAACCAGGAAGCCGCCACTTACAGTGCGATCGGCGTCAGGAAAGTCTTGCTGATGACGTACACCCTCTCAGGTGGGCTCTCCGCTCTGGCGGGACTCATCATTGCGTCACGGTCAGCGAGCGCGAACCCGGACTATGGCGCGTCCTATGTGTTGCTGGCCATCGTGATCGTGGTGCTCGGCGGGGTGAACCCCTATGGAGGGTTTGGCACGGTGACCGGCGTGATTCTGGCGACCGCGGTATTGCAGATGGTGGCCTCCGGGTTCAACGCTCTGCGCTTTAGCCAGTTCTTCTATCAACTAGCGCAGGGCTTCGTGCTCATCGCGGTGATGATTCTCAACACGTATGTCGATAAACGACGGTTGAAGGCGAAGAAAGATAAGGCTCCACAAGAATCGTGAGCCTCGCTGAGCGGCTGGAAAAGTACTGTCTGACGACTGCAACGTCGGGCAGGGAAGAGCCGATGATGCGCCAGATTACCGAGGACCTGCGGGCATATACCCAGGACATCTCCGTCGATTCCTTTGGCAATGTCATGGCCAGGTTCGAGGCAGCCTCCCCCACTGAGGACACCCTCATGGTTTTCGCTCACACCGACCAGTTAGGCATGGTGGTCACCAAGATTGAGGACTCCGGCTTCCTTCGAGTCGTCAGGCTCGGTGGGGTTCCCGAACGAGTCCTCCCCGGCAGTGTGGTGAAGATTCTCGCCCACTCGGGCGATGTCATCACGGGTGTGATGGGTACTCCCCCGCACCATCTCACCCCGGAGAACATGAAGTACACCGTTCCCACGATTGGCAAGGCTTATGTCGACATCGGGGCAAGCTCAGCTGCCCAGGTGGAAGCTCTGGGTATTCAGGTGGGGGACCATGTCGCCTATGAACCCCGGTTCGAGCGCCTCGCGGGCAATCGTGTGGCAGCAACCGCACTGGATGACCGCGGAGGCTGCGCTGTGCTGGTGGGACTGGCCGAGTCTTTGGCGAAGAAACCAGCGGCGGTCAACGTGGTGTTGGTGGGAACGGTGCAGGAAGAGTTCAATCTGCGAGGCGCCATGATTGCCGCCGAGCAGATCAAGCCTGTTGCCGCTATCTCCCTGGACTTGGTGGCTGCCGGTGACACCCCTGAGATGGGTGCCCCCAATGGTGTTGAAGTGGGGAAGGGTCCCGTGATGGGTCTCTACAGCTTCCACGGTCGGGGAACGCTCAATGGCGTTATTCCCCACCCTGGCCTGGTCGAGATGGTGGAAAAGAGCGCAGCGAAGGGGAAGATCCCGCTTCAGAAGCACGCGACGGTGGGCTTGCTCACCGACGCGTCGTATGTTCAATTCGTCAACGGTGGGACTCCCTCGATTGATTTGTGCTGGCCCACCCGTTACACCCACACCGGGGTGGAATTGTGCTCACTGGACGACCTCGAAGGACTTCAGACACTCATCACTGCGGTGGTGACGTCCTTCCCCGCGCAGTGGGATGGCACAAGAAAGTAATCAACACCCGACATAACAGGAGGCAGACAATGGCGACCGACCTACTGATGGGAATCGACGTAGGAACCTACGAAACAAAGGGTGTGCTGGTGACCCCCGAGGGCACCGTGGTGGCGACCGAGGTCATGCCCCACAAAATGATCTTCCCCCGGGCGGGATGGGCTGAGCACGACCCTGAGGGCACGTGGTGGGGTGACGTCACCCACGTCAGCAAAGCGCTCCTGGCCACCGAGGGTATCTCTGCTGACCAGGTGAAGGGTGTGGGCATTAGCGCGATTGGGCCCGATGTCTTGCCCATTGATGAGAATTTCAAGCCTCTGCGCAATGGCATCCTGTATGGCGTCGACACCAGAGCAGTGGATGAGATCGCGGAAATGAATGAGCGTCACGGTGCTGACTACATTTTCAACACGTGTGGCAACGCCTTGTCTTCCCAAGCGACCGGGCCGAAGATTCTGTGGATTAAGAAGAATGAGCCTGAGGTGTATGAAAAAGCTCGCTGGTTTGTCGATGCCACAACCTTCATCGTGGCCAGACTCACCGGCCGGGTTGTGGTGGATCACTTCTCGGCAGGCTCCCACCACCCGATGTATGACCCGTGGAAGCGCGACTGGAACGATGAGCTCAACGATGGCATCGTCGAGCGCGAGCGACTTCCCGAGCTCGCCTGGAGCCACGAACTCGCGGGAACCGTGACCGAGTGGGCTGCTTCAGAGACCGGCCTGAATGTGGGCACCCCGGTCTCCGTGGGAACTATCGACGCCGGGGCCGAATCCTTCAGCGTGGGGGTCACCGAGCCCGGCGAAATGATGATGATGTATGGCTCCACCATTTTCATGATTCAGGTCACCGATAACGACCAAGCCCGCGATGAGCGACTCTGGGTCGCCCCGTATCTGTTCCCTGGAACGTGGTGCCTGCTGGCGGGCATGGCTACCTCTGGCGCCCTCACGCGCTGGTTCAGGGACTCTTTCGCTGCCGACCTGGTTGCTGCGGAGGAGGCAGGCGGTGAACCTGCCTATGGGGTGTTGACCAGGGAAGCCGGAGAGTCACAGCCTGGCTCTGGCGGAGTGATCGTGTTGCCCTACTTCTCCGGGGAAAGAACGCCGATTAATGACCCCAAAGCTAAGGGCGTCATCTTTGGACTGAGCCTCACCCACACCAGGGGGGATCTCTTCCGAGCGACGCTCGAGGGAATGGGACATGGCATCAAACAACACGTGGACATGTTCACGGAGATGGGTGCGCCTCCCCACACGATTCAGGCTGTGGGAGGTGGAACGAAGAACGCAGTTTGGCTCCAGAGCGTGAGCGATATCAGCGGTGTTCCGCAGAAAGTCGCTCCGGTGACGGTGGGGGCTTCCTATGGTGACGCCTTGCTCGCCGCCATCGCGACGGGAATTGTCAGCGGGCCAGAAGCTATTCGTGACTGGCAGGGTGAAGGCTCCATCGTGACGCCGAACCCCGCCATGGCGGACACCTACGCTCCCCTCCACGAGATCTATACCGGCCTCTACGAGGCGACGAAGGAGCAGATGCACCAGCTCCATGAGCTGGGCTACTAAGGAATCAGCGCCACCCGATAGGACGGCTTCTGGGAGAGGTAGTCAAACGCGGCTTTGGCCTCATTCAGGGGGAACGTTTTCTCCATAATGGGGCGCAGGTCGATATCGCCGGCGGCAATCATGTCGGTGGCTCGCTGGTGGTCTTGAATATCGGCACTCACCGCACCAATAATGCGAACCTCAGTGTTGTGAACCCAGTTGGGATCAATCTCGAGTGGCTCCACCGGGTGGGCAGAGGCGAATAAACACAGAGTCCCTCGTGGCTGCAGGATCTTGAGCCCTTGTTCGTTGACGGACTGTGACCCGATTGCGGTCACGACTCCGTCGACTCCTCCCGGATACGCCTCGAGGATTGCCTCCACGGCGTCTCCGGGACTCCGGAGGGTTTTCTTGATTCCGTGCTTCGCGGCATAGTCCAGGCGCTCCTGGTCCATATCGACGAGGGTTACGTCTACTCCTTCATGCTGCAAAACCATGGCGTTCAGAAGCCCCATGGGTCCTGCACCGAAGACGACGGCGGTGTCTCCTGCTTTCATCCCCATGAGGCGAACGCCATGGACGGCACACGAGAGGGGTTCTGCGAGGCAGGCAAGCTCAAAGGGAGCGTCGCCGACCGGGAAACAGCCATCCTCGCGGTGGACCTTGTATTCGAGGAATCCGCCAGGACCCAGCTCGCCGCCTTTGAGGGAAAAGTATTGGAAGTGCTCCACACATCCTTTGTCTTCACCCCTCAAACACGCGCGACACGTTCCACACTGTGTGGGGCCCAGAGTGACACGGTCTCCGACCTTCACGCGTGTGACATCGGGTGCGATGGCGACGACTTCACCTGCGTTCTCATGACCTCCGAGGAAGGGAAAGCCTGGCTTTTGTTTACCGATGTAGGTGCGCTGCTCCCAGGAGCAAATAGACGCTGCGCCGATTTTGACCAGGACTTCACGAGGTCCAAGCTCAGGGACAGGGATGTCCTGAATCTCAACCTCACCGACACCGGTCAATACGGCTGCTTTCATGGTGTCCACGCCTACTCCTTGACCAGGGCAAGAGCATCATCGATGGATGCTCCGTCGTGCACGATCGCCTGGAGTGCAGCAATAAGGGTCTCGGGGTGTGGGTGTTGGACAACGTTGCGTCCATAGACAACACCTCTGGCTCCGACCTGGATTGCGATGGAGGTGCGCTCCAGGAGCTCTCTGGTGGTGACTTTGCCTCCACCCCTGACAAGGACAGGAATCGGGTGGGCGATGGCGACGACCTCGGCGAATCTCTCCATCGGTTCGACAGGGTCGACCTTGATGATGTCGGCACCGAGTTCGACCGCTTGACGCACCAGGGTGGCAATCTTTTCCGGATCAGACACCGAGGTGGAACCACCCTCGGGGTTGCTGGTCATAACGAGGGGCTCGACCATGAGGGAGATCCCTCGCGAGCGTGCGAGCGCACCTATTTCTTGGATGTTGGAGATGCACTGCTCCTGGAGGGCAGTGTTGTTGTCCACTTCGAGAAGGTTCAACACCACACACCCCACAGAAGGGTGTTCTGCATCAGCGAGCGTGTTGGGGTGGGCGGTGTCCCACGCTTTTTCCACCACTCGAGGCTCATACACATTTGTCACATCAAGTCGCAGGGCGACCACCTGGTTCTCCGCGAGACCCGCATCTTTCAGGGTGCGAAAACCACCCGGATTGACCTGGATAACATCCGGGCCAGCGCCTGCAATGGTCGCAAATGCGGCCGGTAAGTCTTCGATGCCCTGGGAGAAGGAGCGCGCTCCGAAGACACCCAAGTCCATCGCAATGTTGATGCAGCGCCCCGATGTGGGGTGGAACATCCGCTCGGCGTTCTTACTGAGCAAGGTCGACTCCTGCTTCTTTTGCGATGGCCAGGATGAGGGCTGATGCGTTGAGTGCACCGTGGCCGTCCTTGATGGACTCTTCGATGTACTTCTGAGCTGTCGCGGCGGTGGGGACGGGTGAGCCCAAACGACCCGCGAAGTCTTGAATCAGCTTGGCGTCTTTCAGCATCAGCGCGAGTGCGAAGTTCACCGTGTAGTCACCGGCTTGCGCCCCACGCCCCACTCCGTGGTAGATAGGTGTTCTAAAGTCTGCGACGTCGAGGACTTCTTGCACATCGGCGAGGTTGAGGCCTGCTTTTTTGGCCAAAGTGAGTGCTTCTCCGAGTGCTTGCAGCTGGGAAGCAACCAACAGGTTTCCGACAAGCTTCATCGCGGCACCTTTACCGCCCTCGCCCATGTAGTGGACGGTTTCGCTGATGGCTTCGAAGAGCGGCAGGACGCGGTCAAAGACGGCTCTGGGACCACCCACAACAATCCACAGCCCGGCACCTTCGGCTTCGCCTTTGGTGCCAAAAACGGGAGCATCGAGGAACTCGTGGCCTTTGGCCTCAAAAGCTTCGCGCTCTTTCTGGCTCGTGGCCGGGTCAATAGTGGAGAGGTCGATGACGGTCGCACCGGCGGGCACGTGCTCGAGCAGTGAGTGCTCGCCAAAGACCAGATCCTCGACGGCCTTGTCATCGGAGAGGCAATACATGACAACCTCAGCGCCGTCCAAGGCTTGAGCGAGGTCAGTGGTGACGCGAAGGTCTGCGGCTTGCAACACCGGGCTGGTCTTGGGGGTTCTGTTCCACGCGCTGACGTCGTGGCCTGCTTTCTTCAGGTTTGCGGCCATGCCGCTTCCCATCGTTCCCATACCTAAATAGGCAATTTTCGTCATCGTTGACTCCTCACTGGTCATGGCCATTCACACTGACGTGGCGCGCACACAAGGTCTTACTGCACAGGGGGAAAACCCTGGCGGGCTTTCTCAATAACACAAATTATGACACATAAAGTGTTACAAAATGTTATTTAGCCTCGTTTTGGAAGGTAAATGAGGACAAAGGCGCACTTAACACCTCACAGGACCCTTCTACCTCGAATTCAAACAGGTCAACACCATCGTGAGTCGTCACGATGGTGTTCACCTCTTCGAGGTCGACTGCGTGATACGGACTTTGTGCTCCAGCCTTGGAGAGATCCGCAAGAACCCAGGTCTTATCGGAGTGCTCCACCATCAGGCGGTTGAGCTCGGCGATTTCAAAGTTCACTTCGCTGAGTCCTGACTTTTTGGAAATACCTTGGGCCCCAATGACGGCGAGGTTGGCGTTGTAACGAGAGATACTCCACGCGGCAATAGATCCACTCTGCGCAAGGTCTTCTGTGGCGACGAGCCCCCCCGTGCTGATGACTCGAACACCACGGGTGGCCAAAAAGGACGCGTGTGGGAGGGAAGGAGTAATCACGGTGAGGTTCTGGTCAGGATTCAGATACTGAATGAATTGCGCCGTGGTGGACCCGGTCCCCACAAAGATGACATCACCGGCGGTCATATTCCTGGCCGCGTATTCACCGATGCGAGCCTTCGCCACACTGGAGTCAAAAGCCCGGGGGTTGACGAGGATGTCTAGTGAACGGGAGAGATGAGCGGTGGCACCACCCCGGGTGAGAGTCATATAACCCTGGTCCACCAGATGCCTCACATCACGGCGAACCGTCATCACCGACACATCGAGGAAACGAGCAAGACTGGCATAATCAATCGCCTCTTCCGAGGCGACCCATTCCAAAATCTTTTGTTTGCGCTCGCTGGCGAGTAGCTTTCGTCTCTCGAATTGAACGTCCATGGCTACGAGTCCTGTGGCTCCATCCCCGGAATCCATTTGATGCCGCAGCCCATGGCGGGTCGGTGTGGGAGGGGCACTTCCTCCCCCGCGAGAGTTTTCTGCAGAGCGGTCTCCAGGAGGTCACCGGTCACAGGATTGCCATTCTTAGGCGAGGACGCATCGAACGCTCCTCGATAGGTGAGAGAAAAACCAGCGTCGAAGAGGAAAAAATCGGGGGTGCACACCGCGCCCAGCTCGCGAGCGAAAGTCTGCGCGGAATCGATGAGGTAGGGGAAACCCCACCCGGCACGCTGGATTTGCTCTCTCATACCCGGGACATCGTCCTCGGGATAGTCCTCGACGTTATTGCTGACGACAGCGAGGGTCCGAAGACCGTGCACGGCATACCGCGCCACCATCTCACCGAAAGGCTTTTCGACGTGTTGGACATACGGGCAGTGATTACAGACAAACGCCACCAGTGTGGCCTTATGACCGTCTTCCTTCACCTGGTGGTGAACCCCGTCTGCATCGGGGAGCTCCCACGAGGGAAGCTGGTATCCCAGGAGATTGCCACTTGATTCAACAGCCATACCTAGAGCGCTCCTTTCGACCCAGCGGAGAAATCGCTAGCGGTGCCCTGGTGCACCACGAGCTCACCTTCGACCAGAGAACCTAGGTCCGCAATCAAAGCCTTCACATGGGCTGTCTCGAGGTGGGCATCAAAAGCCGCCTGAGAGGCATAGACCTCCACCATCATGAAAGAGCCTGGGTGATCCCGAAGGTCATGCACGGCGTAGGTCACGACTCCTGGTTCATCCCACGATGCGGTAGCAACGCCCTCGAGTCGGGATTTGAGTTCAGCTTCTTTTCCTGCTTGTGCCGTCGCAATAGCCACCACGACGAGGTGTTCCTGTGTCATGAGAGAGAACCTCCTTGTTCCTTTTTCTTATGGCGAGCTGGGTAAGTCAGGTGCCTTAGGTGCGCATCGCCTTCACCACAGCCATGAGCTCTTCCACCCTGCTCTGATCTGCAGGGTTTTCAAACACACCATCCTTCTTGAAGTAGGTACCAATCACGGCACCATCCGCAACGCTGAGCTGCTCTTCAGCGTTGTGAGCTCGAACACCAGTGTTGACAAACACCGGCACATCCCCCGCTGCGCCCTTCACCTGAGTGAGTATCTGGGTGTCGGTGGAGGCGCCGGCTGTGAGGCCCGAGACGCACAAAGCATCGGGCAATGTCGCAAACACCGTGGTCTTGGTCAGATCCACGATGTCGCGCTGAGCCAGGTAGGTCGCTGACTCCGGCACGATGTTGAAGAGCAACTTGACGCCTGCTGCACCAAGCCTCGC
>Ga0213861_10000985_pt1 | contig 25427 bp, 28 predicted proteins | sample PICome_4_FD_160110 | JGI IMG/M metagenome (GOLD analysis project Ga0213861, IMG submission 160110) | Coastal seawater microbial communities near Pivers Island, North Carolina, United States - PICO131 | ecosystem: Environmental > Aquatic > Marine > Coastal | place: USA: North Carolina... | reverse complement strand
TTTAGCAATTAAAATGCAAAAGATACTGTTAACTCAGTGTGCTTGTAGTTGTTTGCTGTGTTTCCAATGTTGTCACCTTCGTTAGCGTGAGCCTGTAATGTTAGACCACCCATTGAGTAACCAACAGCGAAACCTTTGATCTCTTGATCAACAGCTCCATCTACTTCTGCTTCTGATGCACCGTATGAAATTGATAAATCATCGTTTACTGAGAATGAAATACCGTATGCAGTGTTCTCTACATCATTACCAGTTGCTGGGTCAGTGTCTGTTCTTTGAACACCAACTGTTGCAGCACCCATAGCGTATGTGAAACCAAAAGTATCATAATCAGTTTCAGTTGTAGCAGATGCACCAGCACTTCCTTTACCAACAAAAATGTTAGCACCATCGATACCAGTATACTGAACAGCTGCAGAAGAAGATGATTTAATTGCACCAGCTCCAGAAACACCACCATCGTCATTAGCAGCTTGTCCTTTTGGACTGTAACTGATTTCTACTTTAAGACCATCCATTGAAGTGTTTGTGTATTCAAAACCACTAGATGCTTGAGCAGCGTAACCAGTCTTAGTTCCACCAAGACCATCCCATATCTCTTCTACAGCAGTTGGCATTAAATCATCTATACCAGCGATACCTAATCCACCAGCAGCATCAGTGTATAGAACTTTACCCATATCACCCATATCGTAAGTCAATAAAGATGAAGATTGAGCACCTTCAACTGTCATTACGTGAGTTAATGCAACTGAGTTACCATTATCTAGTTCACCGCCACCTGCAAAAGTCATTGCTTTTTGCATACCAAAACGGTTACCATTTACTGCGTCAGAAGTTCCACCTTTTGAAGTGTAACTAAATTTAGCACCACCACTAACTGATAAACTACCAGCCATTGCAGTAGATGCTATAAGAGATCCAGCTAATGCTGTAAGTCCTATTTTTTTAAAATTTGTCATTAATTTCTCCTTTGTTTAATTATTAATATTAATAACAATTGGAAATTATCTCATTTTTTAAAAATACTTATAATAATTAGCAGTTTTTCAATTTTTTAACCAAAGTGTTGTAATAATATCACACAATAATTGCTATAAATCATAAATATTCGTGTTATTTAATCAATCAGATATGAATAATTTAATAAAACTCTCAAAACATGCAATGATTTTTCTATTTTTTTTAGTTATTTCAGGTTGTGGAATTTACAAAAAAGTAGATGCTAGAAAAGTGCCCGTTAATGTAAATGATAGAGCTGCTAAAAATATTGAAGAAGGTAGAAGCTTTAAATTATTTGATTCAGATAACGTAAGAGGTGGAAACTTCCAGTTTGCTAGTTCAAATGAATTATGGAAAGCTTCATTAGATGTTATTGATTTTATGCCACTATCTTCAGTAAATTATAGTGGTGGTATAATTATCACTGACTGGTACACCGAAAACACTAGCCATAATGAAAGTATTAAAATCTCAATTCGATTTCTAACAAACGAGATTAGATCAGATGCATTGAATGTAAAAGTATTTAATAAAAAATGTGTAAATAGTTTATTAAATTGTAAAATAACCGAGCAAGATGGTGTTTTGGTTCAAGAACTAAAAAAAGAAATATTAAAAAAAGCAGCACTGTACAAAGAACAGGATCAGAATAAAAATAAAAAAAAGAATAAGAATAGATTTTATTCAAATTAAAGATTTAGCTTAATTTTGTGGAAAGATATAATTTTAAAATTATTGAAGATAAGTGGCAAAAACATTGGGAAAGCCAAAAGACATTCTCGACAAAAGTAGAGAAAGATAAAAAAAAGTTTTATTGCCTTGAAATGTTTCCCTATCCATCTGGTAAGATTCATATGGGTCATGTGCGAAATTATACAATTGGTGATGTATTGGCTAGATACAAGATATTACAAGGATACAATGTGTTGCATCCTATGGGATGGGACTCCTTTGGAATGCCTGCAGAAAATGCTGCAAGACAAAATAAATTAGATCCAAAAACGTGGACTGAAAAAAATATTTCAGTAATGAGATCTCAACTAAAAAAATTAGGTTTATCGATTGATTGGAACAAAGAAATTTCTACTTGTTCACCTGATTATTACAAACATCAACAAGAATTTTTTTTAGAACTCTATGATAAAGGATTAGTTTATAGAAAAGAAAGTTATGTAAATTGGGACCCAATAGACAATACAGTTTTAGCAAATGAGCAAGTTATAGATGGCAAAGGATGGCGTTCAGGTGCCATTGTTGAAAGAAAAAAGCTTAATCAATGGTTTTTTAAAATTACAAAATTTTCAAAAGAACTTTTGGAAAGTTTAGAAACTTTAGAAAACTGGCCAAATAAAGTTAAGATAATGCAAAAAAATTGGATTGGAAAATCTTATGGCTGTGAAATTAAATTTAAGATTGAGTCTAAAAAAGAAATTAATAAAATAGAATGCTATACTACTCGCCCAGATACCTTGTTTGGCATGTCTTTTTTAGCACTTTCAGTAGATCATCCAGTTGCCAAATTTTATGAAAATGATCCAGAATTTATAAAGTTTAAAAAAGAATGTTCTAAAACTGGCACAACTGAAGAGTCGATTGCTGCAGCTGACAAACTTGGATTTAAAACTGATTTGCTAGCAATTAATCCTTTAGATGAAAATACAAAAGTACCAGTTTATTTTGCTAATTTTGTTTTAATGGATTATGGATTGGGTGCTGTATTTGGTTGCCCTGCTCACGATCAAAGAGATTTAGATTTTGCAAATAAATATAATTTAAAAGTTACACCAGTAGTTAGACCCGAAAAGGATAAGGATTTTTCAATTAATGAAAAAGCTTTTACAGATTCTGGCTATTTATTTAATTCTAAATTCTTAAATAATTTAAAAGTTCCTGAAGAGTCAATTGATAAAACTATAAACTACTTAGAGGAAAATAATATTGGCAAAAGAAAAACTAATTATAGATTAAAAGACTGGGGTATCTCACGTCAAAGATACTGGGGATGTCCAATTCCAATTGCATATGATGAAAATGATAATCCAGTTAAAATTCCAAAAGACATGCTACCAGTACGGCTGCCAGAAATTGATCAATTAAGTTCCACAGGTAATTCACTTGATGAGATGTTGGAATGGAAAACTATCACAATAAATGGAAAAAAATGCAAAAGAGAAACAGATACTTTAGATACATTTGTTGACTCATCTTGGTATTTTCTTAGATTTTGCTCCCCTCACAATAATGACTATGGGTTCAATTCAGATGAAGTAAAATATTGGATGCCAGTTGATCAATATATTGGTGGCGTAGAACACGCTATACTCCACCTTTTATATTCACGATTTTTTATGCACGCCTTATCTTATCAGAACAATTCATTTGATATTAAAGAACCATTTAATGGTTTATTTACTCAAGGCATGGTTTGTCATGAAACATATAAAGATAAAAATAATAATTGGATAAGTCCTGATGAACTAACTACTAATGATGGAAAAAAATTTTTAAAAGATACAGGAGAACCTGTAAAAATTGGGCCTTCAGAGTCGATGTCAAAATCAAAAAGAAACACTATTGATCCTGAAAAAATTATAAAAAATTATGGAGCAGACTCTGTAAGATTATTTATTTTATCAGATAGTCCACCAGAAAAAGATGTTCAGTGGTCAGACGAGGGAATAAAATCATCCTATAAATTTATCCAAAAATTATGGGTATTAAATCAAAAAATTGTTCAAGAAATAGAAGCCAACCATCCGCCCAGCCAAAATAATGATCTAGATAAAATTACTAATAAATTTATTAAAGAAGTTACTCACAACATTGAAAATTTTTCATATAATAAAATAATCGCTAATTTTCATGAAATTTACACAGCTTTAAATAAAATCATTTTAGATAAAATTGAAAAAGAAAAATTGGTTGAGAATTATAAGAAAATTTTAATTGTTATCAGCCCAGTAATTCCTCATTTTGCTGATGAGTGCATGAAAATGATAAATATTAATGAAAACTTACTATGGCCAAAGGTTGAAGAAAAATTTTTATTAGAAGATAATATTAAATTTATTGTACAGTTTAATGGTAAAACCAGAAAAATTATAATTTCAAAAAAAGATACAACTGAAGATCTATTATTAACCAAGATAAAAGAGGACAATAAATTAAATGAATATTTGAATAATAAAAACATTCAAAAAAAGATATTTATCCCCAACAAACTTATTAATATAATAACTAAATAAAATGATAAAAAAAAATGTAATAATCTTATCTCTAATTTTTTTTTTAACTAACTGTGGATTTACACCAATTTATTTAAAAAATACAAATGTAAATTTTTCTATCGAACAAATTAATTATACCGGAGACAGAGAACTAAATAATTTTTTAAAAACAAATTTAGATCAATATAAAAATAAAAAAATTGATAATAAATTTTATATAGAAGCAAAGAGTACTTATAAGAAAATTGTTTTAAGTAAAGATGGAGCTGGTAATGTAACTGACTACCAATTAGAAGTTGAAGTAATATTTTTAATCAAACCATTAGATAAAACAATTAAAATTACTGAAAAAAAGATTATGAATAGTATGGATGATAAGTTTGAAGAAGCCAGATATGAAAGAACAATTAAGCAAAATTTTGCCTCTTCCATTTCCAATAAACTTTCATCAGAATTAATAATTAATTAATGATTTTAAAGTCTTATGAGATTAATAAAATAAATCAGAGTATTAATCATTTAATCCTATTTTATGGAAAAAATGAGGGTTTAAAAAACGAAGCAATTAATGTTTTAATTAAAGATAAAAATAATATTTCAAACTACGAAGAAAAAGAAATTTTAGATAACGAAAGTAATTTTATAGAAAATATTTTATCTAAATCTCTTTTTGAACAACAAAAATTTATTCTTATCAAAAGGGCTACAGATAAAATTTTAAAAATTATTGAAAATTTAAATTCAAAAAATCTTGAAGATACAATAATTATTGTTAATTCAGATAATTTAGAAAAAAAATCAAAATTGAGATCTTTTTTTGAAAAAGATAAAACATTAATTTGCATTCCTTTTTATCCTGATAATGACCTAACATTATCAAAACTAGCCTATAATTTTTTTAAAAATAAAAAAATTTTAATTTCTTCTTCAAGTATAAACTTGATAGTGAACAAGTGTAGTGGAGACAGAGAAAAGCTTGTTAATGAACTTCATAAAATTGAATTTTTTACTAAAAATGGAAAAAAAATTGATAATGTTAGTATATCTAAACTGATCAATTTAAACGAGAACCACAGCATTTCAGAGCTTGTGGACAACTGCCTTGCAAAGAATAAAAGGAAAACAATAAGCATCTTAAACGAAAATAATTTTAACAATGAAGATTGTATTATGATTACTAGATCTTTTATATCAAAAGCAAAAAAATTGCTGATCTTGTCAAAAACATTTGAAACTAACAAAAATATAGACTTAACAATATCATCGGCAAAGCCACCAATTTTTTGGAAAGAAAAAGAAATAACAAAACAACAGATTTTAAAGTGGAACTCACGAAATATTAAACAATTAATCTACTCATTAAGTGAGACTGAATTACAAATTAAGAAGAATATTAATAATTCCATTAATTTAATTACAGACTTTATTTTAAGTTTATCTTCAACTGAAGCTAGTAGTTAGTAGTTAGACTTAATTATATCTATAATTTTATTTAACTGATCTAGATCTTTATATTCAAAAGAAATTTTTCCTTTATTCCTTTTGTTGTTTTGAATTTCAACATTTAATCCTATTTTATTAGATACAGAAAGTTCAAGAGCTATAATATTTGTATCTTTTGTGATCTTTGAAGTTTGTCTTTTCTTTTTAAATAATTGAACAAAATTTTCCGCCTGTCTTACTGAAAGTTTTTTTTCTATAATTTTGTTTGCAACAAAACTTGCATTATCCAAACCTACTAAAATCTTGGCATGACCTGTCGATAATTTTTTAGACTCTATCAATTTTATAACGTCTTCTGGTAAAGTAAGTATTCTTAAAGAATTCGTTATGTAACTTCTGCTTTTACCGATAAATTTTGAAACCTTTTCTTGATCATAAGAAAATTCATCTATCAATCTTTTATAACCCTGGGCTTCTTCTAGGGGATTTAAATCATGTCTTTGAACATTTTCAACTATTGCAAATTCTAAAGATTTTAAATCATCTGCCTCTGTGATTACTACTGGAACATTATGAATACCTGCTCTCTGCGCTGCTAGCCATCTTCTCTCACCTGCAATTATTTCAAATTTTGAATTTTGATTATTTGATTTTCTAACTATGATCGGCTGTATCATTCCTCGTTCTTTTATAGAATTTGTTAAATCTTCTAAGTTTGCCTCATCAAAATTCTTTCTTGGTTGGTATTTGTTGGGTATTAAGTCGCTTACTTGTAATTGGTTTTTTTGAGACTCTACTTTAGTTTCACCAATTAGTGATGATAAACCCCTTCCTAAACCCTTTTTAATTTTATCCATTAAGCAGCGCTCCCAATTGTTGACTCTTGATTTATAAATTCATCGGTAAAACTAAAATAAGATTTACTACCAGGACAAGATTTATCATAGATTAAAACTGGCATCCCATGAGAAGGTGCCTCTGACAATCTCACATTCCTTGGTATTACTGTCACATAAACTTTTTCATTAAAATAATCTCTGGCTTCTTTTTCAACTTGTGAAGAGAGCTTGTTTCTTTTGTCATACATCGTTAAAAGAATCCCTCGGATTTTTAAACCAGGATTTAAACTTACTTTTATCCTCTCAATAGTTTTCATTAGTTGGGTTAGTCCTTCAAGAGCAAAGAATTCTGTTTGTAAGGGTACCAGTAGTGAGGTTGAACAGACCAGAGCCATAACTGTAAGAAGACTTAAAGAAGGTGGACAATCTATTAGAACATAATCATACGATCCTCTAGAATTGTTTAAATAAGCGGTTAATTTGGCCTTTAATATAAAGGCCCTATTACTGTCATCAGCAGTTTCGACTTCAAGTCCTGATAGGTCCACATTAGAAGTAATGATATCTAAATTTTCAAACTGTGTTTTCTTGATTACCTGATTAATATTTTTAGTTCCATTCAATACTCCGTATATTGTATCACTTGACTCATCTGTATTTGATAATCCTAGACCCGTAGTTGCATTTCCTTGAGGATCCAAATCAATTACTAAAACTTTTTTATTAAGATGTGTTAATCCAGCTGCTAAATTTATAACCGTTGTTGTTTTTCCAACCCCACCCTTTTGATTTATTACTGATATAATTTGCATTTAATTTTTCTTATAGCTTTTTTTATTTTTCTTACTAATTTTTTTTATGTTTAATAAAAAAGAGTCATCATTGGTTAAACTTTTTTTTTCTATGTATTCTAAATCCCAATCGTTTTTAGATTTTTCAAATATTTTTTTTCCACTCTCCCCCATGAAAAAAATTAAATTTTTATATTTTGAAAAATTTTCATACACTAAATCTAAAACTACTGGCATTGGCTTGAAAGCTCTTGACATTATAGTGCCTGTTTCTAGATTTTTTATTTCAAAAATATTTTTCTGAAAAACTTTTGTATTTAAATTTAGTTTCTCTGAAACTTCCTCTAAAAAACGGCTTTTATGATAGCTTTTTTCATAAAGGTGCACATTCATATTATTTTTCATGTTTTTAAGTATAATTGCTACTACAATTCCTGGCATTCCTGCTCCTGATCCTAAATCTGTAGTTGAATTACAATTAAAGTTAATAAAATCAATAATTTGAGCAGAATCAATTATATGACGGTCAATTATAGCTTTTTTTGATGATGTATTTTGGCTAATTATGTTAATTTTTTTATTTTTTTCAATAATCATGGATATATAGTTCTCAAAGTCTAAAAATGTTTCACGTGAAACATTTAAGTTATTAAGTCTAGAGTAGGAATTTAAAATTTCTTGTTCCATTAAGCTATATGCTTAATAGACTTTCTTTTAACGTGTGACAACAAAATATATACTGCAGCTGGCGTAATTCCATCAATTCTCAGAGCTTGGCCCATAGTTTTTGGTTTTATTTCTTTAAATTTAGCTTTTACTTCATTTGATAAACCTGAAAGGTCATCATAATTAATTTTATCGGGTATTGTGAGATTTTCATCTCTTTTAAAAGCCAAAATATCAGCTTTTTGTTTTTTTAAATAACCCCTATAATGTGCATTAATTTCAATTTGTTCATCTATTTCTTTACTAAAGAAAGGTATATCAGGCCATATTTCTCGTATTTTAATCATATCAACCCCTTTTTGAGTTAATATTTCATTAGAAGATCTTAATATTCCATCTTTTGCTATTTTTACCCCAAATTTCTCAGCTTTATTAGGTGATATATTAGAGTGACCCATTTTTACATTTATTTGAATAATTTTATCAAATTTATCTAAATATAGATTTTTTCTAACATCGCCAATTAGTCCTATATCCATTCCTTTAGCAGTTAATCTTTGATCCGCATTATCAGATCTAAGACTTAATCGATATTCTGCTCTTGATGTAAACATTCGATAAGGTTCAGCGACACCTTTGGTCACTAAATCATCAATCATTACTCCTATATAAGCATCAGATCTATCAAGAATAAAAGGTTCTGATTTTTTAAAAGACAAAGCAGCATTTATACCAGCTATAAGACCTTGAGCTGCTGCTTCTTCATATCCTGTCGTTCCATTAATCTGCCCAGCAAGGTAAAGATTGCCAATCTTCTTGGTCTCAAGTGTTAAAAACAGCTCTCTCGGATCTATATAGTCATATTCTATAGCATATCCCGGTCTTATAATTGATACATTTTCTAAACCATTGATATTATTACATATTTCTTGTTGAACTTCAGCTGGAAGTGATGTTGAGATGCCATTTGGATAAATTGTATGGTCATTAAGGCCTTCTGGCTCTAAAAATATCTGGTGTCGAGCTTTATCCGCAAATTTTACAATCTTATCTTCTATAGATGGACAGTATCTTGGTCCAACACCTTGTATACTGCCAGAGTACATGGCACTCTTAGATAAATTTTTTTCAATAATTTTATGAACCTTGTTGTTAGTATAAGTCATACGACACGAAACTTGTTTATTAATATTTTTTTTAGTTAAGAAAGAAAAAAAATAAGGATCATCATCTGCGAACTGTTCTTCTAAATTTTCATAATTAATTGTTCTAGAATCAAGTCGGGGAGGGGTTCCTGTTTTTAATCTTCCAATTTTAAAATTGTATTTTTTCAATTGTTCACTTAATCCTGTTGAAGGTTTCTCATCATATCTTCCAGCAGGTGTTCTTTCATCACCTATATGTATCAAGCCATTTAAAAAAGTGCCGGTTGTTAGTATTAGCTTAGAAGATAAAACCTTTTTACCTTCTTTTGTTATAAAACCATTTATTGTATTATTATTAAAAATAAACTTTATTACAGGATCTGAAAAAATGCTTAAATTACAATAGTTTGCAAGTTTTTCTTGCATATATTTACGATATAATGATCTATCTGATTGAGTTCTTGGTCCTCTTACAGCTGGACCCCTACTTCTGTTTAGTAATCTAAATTGAATACCTGATTTGTCTGCAACCTCACCCATAACACCATCAAGAGCATCTATTTCTCTTACTAAATGACCTTTTCCCAAACCACCTATTGCTGGATTACAAGACATCTCTCCAATTGTTTCTATCTTGTGAGTAAACAAAGCAGTGTTCACACCAAGCCGTGCAGAGGCTGCAGCAGCCTCACAACCTGCATGGCCACCACCTATTACCACAACATCAAATGATAAATCATTTTTCATAAGTTAAATTTATAACTGATTATTATATTTACAAGGTACGTGTAGTTTTGTCGAAATAAGCCCTAATTATATGATTTTTTAAGAAAATAGGGGTAAAAAATAAGGAAAATAGTGTATTATTTACCTATACAAAAATCGTTGAAAATACTACCTAATATCTCCTCAACATCGACTTTTCCAACAATCATACCTAAGTGTCTTGTAGCTAACCTTAAATCTTCTGCAGCTTTATCAAAATCTTCAACTTCATTTTTTTTATTAAAATTTTTAAGATGCTCTAAACATTGTTCAAGATGTTGTCTGTGTCGTTCTCTTGTAATTAAAATATCATCACTTGTTATAAATTTATTTTTTAAATTATTTTTTATTTTAAAAATTAATTCATCAATATTTAGATTTTCTTTAATTGAAATTAATACATGATTTAATTTTTTAATTTCAGGATTAATTTCTTCATCTAAAAGATCAGATTTATTTATTACTAAAATTGCATTTTGATCTAACAAACCCTTCAAAACTTCAGTAAAATCAGGGCTTTTTGCATCAATGACAACTAACTTTAAATCTGCTTCTTCAGCTCTATTTAAAGATAGCTTGATACCTTTTTTTTCAATTTCATTTTTAGATTCTCTAATCCCAGCAGTATCTGAAACAATTACTGGATAACCATCTATATTTAGATGTGTTTCAATTACATCTCTTGTTGTTCCTGCAATTTCTGAAACTATCGCAACATCTCTTTTTGATAGATGATTTAAAAGACTAGATTTACCTGCATTGGTAGGTCCAAGAATTGCAATCTTAAAACCCTCTCTTATTCTTTCTCCAACTTTTTGATCATCTAAAATTTTTTCAATTTTTTTCAAAACATCTTCTGAACTTTTTTTAATTTCTTTAAGAATATCATTTGGTAAATCTTCATCTGGAAAATCTATTTTTGCCTCAACATGAGATAATATTTTTAAAAGTTTTTCTCTTAAAAAATTAAATTGATCAGCAGATTTTCCATTCATAATTTTAATCGCTTGTTGCCTTTGAATTTCAGTTTCAGAAGAAATTAAATCTGCAATGCTCTCAGCTTTAAGTAAATTTATTTTTCCATTTTGAAATGCAAGTTTTGTAAACTCGCCTGGTTCTGCTAGACGGCAATTTTCAATATTTGAAATAGATGTGTGGAGAGCATCAATTACGGCCTTGCTCCCATGTACCTGTATTTCGGCCATATCTTCACCTGTGTAGCTCTCAGGCCCAGGAAACCACAGTATTATGCCCTCATCAATTAGCTCAGAAGTGTTGATTTTGTTGATTTTTCTGAGGGTTGCTATCCTTGGTTTTGGAACACTTTTGCCAGTTAATAATTTAATAGCTTTAGATGTTTCTGGTCCAGAGATTCTTATAACAGCTATACCTGATATACCGGGTCCACTAGATAAAGCATAAATTGTCATTTGAAGATTATAACTTCAAATCAAGGTGTCTGTAAAACTTTTAATATAATAATGAAATATTATGCTGGTTTATTCATCGAGTTGAAAAACTCAGCATTATTTTTTGTGTCTTTTAATTTTGAATTAATAAATTCAATTGCATCCATCGTTCCCATTGGTGCAATTATTCTTCTAAGAACATTCATTTTTTGTAAATCATTTTTATCAAATAATAATTCTTCTCTTCTAGTTCCAGATTTTGTTATATCAATTGCTGGATAAATTCTTTTATCAGCTATTTTTCTATCAAGAACAGTCTCGCTATTTCCTGTTCCTTTAAATTCTTCAAATATAACTTCGTCCATTCTACTTCCGGTATCAATTAAAGCAGTTGAGATAATTGTTAAAGATCCACCTTCTTCAATATTTCTTGCGGCACCAAAAAATCTTTTGGGTCTTTGAAGAGCATTGGCATCCACACCACCGGTTAAAACTTTTCCAGAACTTGGGATAACAGCATTATAAGCTCTTCCCAATCTTGTGATCGAATCTAATAATATAACAACATCTTTTTTATGTTCAGTTAATCTCTTTGCTTTTTCAATTACCATCTCAGCAACAGCAACATGTCGTTGTGCTGGTTCATCAAAAGTTGAGCTAATCACTTCACCTTTTACAGTTCTCTGCATATCAGTAACTTCTTCAGGTCTTTCATCAATTAACAAAACAATCAGATAACTTTCTGGATAATTTTTGGCTATTGAGTTTGCAATACTTTGAAGAATCATTGTTTTACCTGCTTTAGGAGGTGAAATTATTATTGATCTTTGACCTTTGCCAATTGGACTTACTAAATCAATTAATCTTGGCGTTAAATCAGGTTTTTTTTCAATTTTTGTAGTTTCAACTTCCATTACCATTTGTTGATCTGGATAGAGAGGAGTTAAGTTGTCAAATGCAATTTTATGTCTTGCCTTTTCTGGTTCTTCAAAATTAATTTTGCTAACTTGGAGTAGGGCAAAATATCTTTCACCTTCTTTAGGCGCTCTCACTGGTCCCTCAACTGTGTCTCCTGTTCTTAAACCAAATTTTCTTATTTGACTTGGGCTAACATAAATATCATCTGGTCCTGGTAGATAGTTTGACTCCATTGCTCTTAAAAAACCAAAACCATCTTGTAATAATTGCAAAACACCCGCTCCAGTAATTTCCTCTTTTTCTGCAACTTTTTTCAAAATCGCAAAAAGAATTTCTTGTTTTCTTAATGTACTAGCATTCTCAATACCAAGTTCTTCGGCTTGAGTAATAAGCTGTTCAGATGATTTTAATTTTAACTCTTGAATGTTCATGATTTGAAATTTGTAAGGACTAAAAGATATTATTAATATATATACTACAATTATTTTTTCAACCCTAGATTGGCTTAAAAATAACCAAAAAAACTATTAAAATGAGCATTATTGTGGGAACTTCGTTAATTATTCTAAAGAATTTTGATGATCTAGTATTAGAATTATTTTTTAAAGATACAAGGCATTTTCCAAGATAATAATTATAGGCTGACAACAAAATAACCAAGACAATTTTTATTTGTATCCAGAGTTGAGAAAATATTTCTACCCCATTTAAATAAATAAGAACCAAACCAAAGACCCAGGTGAAAATCATCGCGGGACGCATGATGTAGTAAAAAAGTTTCTTTTCCATTACTTCAAAAATATCAGTAGCTTCTTTTTTTTCATTGTTTTCAACATGATAAACAAAAATTCTTGGGAGATATAAAAGGCCAGCCATCCATGAAACAACAGCTATCAAGTGTAAACTTTTAAATAATAAATAACTATTCATAATTAAAACAGGGACATTTTATGAATTGGTTTGGGCATTGTGCCTTTGGAGGAAAAAGCTCTCCATTAAAATTATAATCTTGTTTTTTAATTATTAAATTTGACATTGCTTTTATATAATTTTCATTAGTACCTAATGCTGGAACTCTTGTGTAGTTTTTACATCCATTCTTATCGGCTAGTTCTTTATATTCTATATCTAATTCGACCAAGGTTTCTGAGTGTTCAGATACGAACGCTATAGGGACTAAAACAATATGTTTGCCTATTTTTGAATTTTCTACAATTATATCCTCTGTTGACGGGCCTATCCATTTTAGAGGACCAACTCGACTTTGATAACTTAATATCCAATCTAAATTTTCAATATTTAGAGACTTTACAATTTTTTTAACTGATTGTTCTACTTGCCATTGATAGGGGTCTCCTTTTTTAATATTTTTTTCCGGTAAACCATGTGCAGAAAAAATTAATTTAAAGTTTTCTAAATTATTTATTTTTTTTAATATTTCTTCTTTGTGTGCGAAAATAAAATTGTCATCAGTGGGGTAACAACAAATTGTGCTTGTTTTAATTTTGAGATTATTTTTTTTACAAATATTTTTCCACTCCTTAATTGATGATCCTGAGGTTGCTGCAGAATACTGTGGGTATAAAGGCATTAATATAATTTCATCTGGGTTAAAATCTCTTACGTGATTTATAACTTCTTCTGCTCTTGGGTGCCAACACCTCATAACAATGAAGCATTTATATTCTGAGTTTTGATCATCATTATTAAGTTTTAATTCAAGGGCGTTTGATTGTTCTTTTGTTAATTTTAAAATAGGCGATGAACCGCCAAGTTCTTGGTATATTTTTTTGGCAGTTGGTGCTCTTCTATTTGAAATTAATTTAGCTAAAGGATATCTAAAAAAAGATGGTAAATTTAGTATTGCTGGGTCATTAAATAAATTAAATAAAAAAGGTTCAACATTCTCTAATTTGTCAGGCCCACCTAAGTTAAATAAAACTATAGCTTTTTTCATTAAAAATTTTTTACTGTATTTACCATGTGTTCAAACATGCTGGGATCTGTTTCCGGTAAAACCCCATGTCCTAAATTAAAGATATAGGGATGATTTTTAAAAATTTCTAAATATTTTATTGTTTCTTTTTTAATTTTTTCTTTATCTGTAAGTAATATTTTTGGGTCAAGTCCACCCTGAATTGGAATTTTTATATTATTTAAGATTTCTTTTGGATCAACATTATAATCAATGCCTACAGCATCTGGTTTTACAATGTCACAAAATTCCTTGTAATTTTTAATTTCTCTAGGAAAACAGATAACAGGTGTGTTTAAAGACTTAACATAATTAACTAGATTGAGCGTAGGCGAATAAACATAATTAGGTAAATCTCTTTCATCTAATAAGCCTGCCCAACTATCAAAAATTTGTATTACATTTGCACCATTTTCAATTTGGTTTTTAATATGAATTTTTAAAAATTTTTCTAAAATTAATAAAATTCTATTAATTAAAAATTCATCTTTAAAAAAATCTTTTTTTAAATTTTTTTTAGGAGATTGTTTATTTATTATATAAACCAATAAAGTCCATGGTGCTCCCACAAACCCTATAGTGTTCTTATTTTTAACGATGCTGTTTGTGCTTACTTTTTTAATTGCTTTATAAACTGGGTAAATTTTTTGAACAAAATCCACTTCATCTAATTTAGACATCTTTTCTAAGTTTATTTCACCAAGTTTGGGCCCAAAACCTTTTTCAAATTCAACTTTTTGATTTAAACCATATGGTAACATTAAAATATCTGAAAAAATTATTGCAGCATCTAAATTAAATCTCTTTAGAGGTTGTAAAGTTATTTCTGATGATAAATTTTCATTTAAACATAAATTAATAAAATTTGGATTCTGTTTTCTTATTTCCCTAAATTCAGGAAGATATCTTCCAGCTTGTCTCATTATCCAAATTGGTTTGATCTTTGTATTTTTGTTTATTATTACTTCATGAAGAGGTGTCATATTAAAATAATATATTTAATTATTGTATTAGTTTTATGTCTTGTGAATATTGATGATAAGTTTTTTTTAACATTTTATTAACAACTTAATAACAATTATTAATGAATTAAATTGTTTAAATTGAAGCTTTATAAATTTTTATTCAATATATTGTATAATTTTATTCATATGTTTGTTAATGTTAATAAAATCCTTATTTTACAATGATTATTAACCAATAATTAAATTGAGTAATTTTATTAAAATAATACAAATTTATTAACAATTTATTCATGACTAATACATATCAAATTTACCTTATATCAGACTCAACAGGCGAAACTCTTGATAGAATTTTTCTAGCTTTAAAAGCTCAATTTCAAAATATAAATTATAAAGTTCATTCATACTCTTTCACTAGAACTGAGAACCAAACTCTTAAAATTTTAGAAGATGCGAAAAAAAATGAAAATTCTGTTATTCTTTATACAATTGTAGACAATAATTTAGCAAAATATTTAGCCAATGAAAGTGATAAAAAAAAAATTCCTTGTTTTAGTGTTCTTGGAAATCTAATTTTAAATTTTTCAAAGATTTTAAATCAAAAAGCTTCCCACGAACCAAGTGGTCAGCATGCCCTTAATGATGAATACTATGAAAGAATAGAAGCGATACAATTTACGATGAGTCATGATGATGGAAATTTAATTAATGAAATTCAACAATCTGACATTATTTTGGTCGGTGTTAGTAGAACAAGCAAAACTCCAACAGCAATTTACTTGGCGAACAAAGGTTTTAAAACATCAAACATTCCACTTGTTAATGAAAACTCATTACCTGCTAAATTAAAAAACAACCCACAATTAACATGTGTTGTTGGGTTAAACACCGAGCCAGAAAGGCTAGTTGATTTGAGAAAGAATAGAATGAATAGTTTAAAAGAAACAGAAAACAAAAGTTATACCAATATTGAAAATATTAAAAAAGAGGTTGCAGATGCAAAAAAAACTTTTCAAAAATATAAATGGCCGTCTATAGATGTTACAAGAAAGTCAGTTGAAGAAACGGCAGCATCAATAATAAAAATTCACGAGATTTATAAAAACAATGTTAAATAAAATTATTCTTGCATCTAAAAGTAAAGTCAGAAAAAAAATTTTAGACGATAATAATATACCAAATGAAGTTGAGCATTCAAATGTTGATGAGGATATTGTTAAAGATGCATTAATTAAAGAAAAAGCGACACCTGAGATAATATCAAAAAATTTAGCTGAATTAAAGGCCAACAAAGTTAGTTTTAAAAAACCAGATATACTTGTGTTGGGTGCTGACAGTGTAATTGATTTAGATGGTGAGTTAATATCCAAGCCTAGTAGCAGAGAAGATGCCATGGCAATTCTAAAAAAACTTAATGGTAACAAACACTATTTAATTAGTTCTGTCTGTATTTCAAAAAATGGAGAGATGGTTTGGAACTATACCGACAAGGCAATTTTAAAAATGAAAAAATTTTTAGATAACGATTTAAAAAAATATTTATCAAATATATCAGACGAAAATTTATATGCCTACAACGTCTATCAAATAGAAGGTGAGGGAAGAAGTTTATTTTCAAGTATTGAGGGGGATCAAAATACAATTATGGGGCTTCCAATTAAAAAAATCAGTGAGTACTTAAAGTCAATAGAATGAAAAAATTTTTAGTTATAGGAAACCCTATAGAACACTCATTATCTCCGAAGCTACATAATTATTGGATTAAAAATAATAATATTAATGCTGTTTATGAAAAACAAAAATTAATTGAAAATGATTTAGAGAGAATAATTTCACAAGTAAGAGAAAAAAAGATTAATGGTATTAACGTAACTGTTCCTTTTAAAAAAGCAGTTATTTCTTACCTAGATGAATTGACAGTTGAAGCAAACAAGACGCAATCTGTAAATACTATTTATCTAAAAAATAACAAGCTAGTAGGTGATAATACAGATATAATTGGTTTTCAAAAAAGCGTTAAAGATTTTAAATATGATCTTAATAACAAAGAAGTTTTTATTCTTGGCGCTGGAGGAGTGGTTCCATCAATAATTTTTGCTTTAATTAAGATGAAAGTTTCCAAAATAATAATAAGCAACAGAACAAGAGAAAAAGCAGATGTTTTAAAAAAATCATTTAAGAATATTGAAATTGTAGATTGGGGCAAAGCACCAAACTTTGATATGATAATTAATGCAACAAGCCTAGGTTTGAAAAAAGAAGATAGAATAAATGTTGATTTTTTATCAACTATAAAAAATAAATTTTTTTATGATGTTATTTATAATCCTCAAGAAACAAATTTTTTAAAAGTTGGAAAGGAATTGGGAAACAGAACTTTAAACGGTAAAATGATGTTTATTTATCAGGCTCTTTCAGCTTTTTATTTGTGGCACAGATTGAAACCCGATGTAAATGAAGACGTTATGAAACTTTTAGATTAATGATTAAAATTGGAATTTTAGGCGACATAGGTTCTGGCAAGAGTTACGTAGCTAAAAATTTTGGTTATCCAGTTTTTAATGCTGATTATGAGGTCGCTAAATTATATCAACAAAATAAGAATATTTTTAACCAGTTAAAGAATAAATTACCCAAATATATTCATTCATTCCCAATAAAAAAAATAGAAATTTCTAATGCAATTTTATCCAATAAAAGCAATTTAGATAAAATAATTAAAATAGTTCATTTAGAAATTAGAAAAAAAATGAATGTTTTTTTAAAAAGAAATAAATACAAAAAAATTGTAATTTTGGACATACCTCTATTGCTGGAAAACAAAATTAATAGAAAAGAAGATATTTTAGTTTATGTGCAATCTAAAAAAATAGATATTTTAAAAAGATTAAAAAAAAGAAAAAATTTTAATCAAAAACTTCTAAAAAAATTTAAAAGTATTCAATATTCAAACACTTATAAAAAGAAAAAATCTCATTTTATAATCAAAAATAATTTTACAAAAAGATCTGTTAGTGATGGTATAAATAACATTCTTAAGGAGATTATATAAATGAAGGAAGTGGTTTTAGATACAGAAACAACAGGTATATCAGTAAAAGAAGGTCACAGAATTGTTGAAATTGGTTGCATTGAATTAGATAATTTAATTCCAACAAAGAAAAAATTTCACTGTTATTTAAATCCAGAGAGGAAAGTATCAGAAAAAGCTTTGGAAGTTCATGGATATACAGATCAATTTTTATCTACCCAAAAAAAATTCTTTGAGGTATCAGAGGAATTTTTAGAGTTTATTAAAGACAAAAAGCTTATCATTCATAATGCAGAATTTGATTTAACCCATTTAAATAATGAGTTGTCTATATTAGGAAAAAAAAAAATAGATAACGAAATTGTAGACACTTTAATTTTAGCTAGAGATAAGTTTCCAGGATCACCCGTTAGCCTGGATGCGTTGTGCAAAAGATATAGGATTGATAATTCAAGAAGAACTCAGCATACAGCTTTAATTGACTGTAATTTATTAGCAAAAGTTTATATTAATTTAATAGATCAAAAAGAACCAACATTGAATTTTCAAAGTGATGATGCAAAGATAGATCAAAAAAGCAAAGTCAGTATTGATTATTTTAAAAAGATTGTATTACCAACTTCTGAAGAAATAAAAAAACATAAAGAGTACTTAAAAAATAATCTTAAAAAAAATTTTTTTTAATTTAATCTTTGATTATAAAGTTGTTCAAAATCGACCTTTTTTTCAAATTTGACATCTGGATACCCAGAGTCATGTAATAAATTTAAAAAAGATTTTTCTAATTCAGGATAAATTTCAATTTGAACATCACACAATACTATTTTTTCGAGATCTTTTTTTTCTTTAATGCTATCTTCAATTTTTATGATAGTTGAATAATTAATTTCAAAATAAGATTTTTTTTTATTCTCTTGTTTATCTTCAAATTTTAAAATTGTACTAATTTCAATCATCTTATCTTTCAGTGCTTTAGAATTAATATCAATATTAAGTTGATATTTTGAAATATAATCACGTACAAAAATATATGTTTCAACATCAGGAGTTTCGCTCGACATATCTTTTATATACTTTCCCAGTATTTTATATTTTTTTGTCATTATCATCTTCTATATCTTCAAATTCTCCATCAATAAAATTATTTTTTTCAGTTTTATTTTGTTTTTTTTTAAATTTATTGAAAAATTTTTCTAAAAAAAAATTTCTTGAAATAGGAAATATAATCAGAAACCCAAAAATGTCTGTTGCAAATCCAGGTATAATTAATAATAAAGCTGCAAAAGCTATTGCTGCACCTGAAACCATTTCATATGTTGGTGCCATATTTTTGCTTATTTGTTTAAAACCAGCTTTTAGAGTATTTAACCCCTCATATTTGGCGTAGTAAACTCCAACTATCGCAGTAGTAAAGATTAGTAAAATTGTAGTAATTGCACCAATTTGAGAACCTATTTTTATAAAAAGAAATATTTCAATAGCAGGAACTAAAATTATTAATAATAAAACTGAGTTCATTTGTCTGTAATCTAAATTGCTGGTTGAAATTAATCAACATAGTAATTACTATAAGGTTATGAGTTACAGTTTCGAGTACATAGATATAATTCTTTTGGCAATGATTGCAGGATTTATTTTTCTTAGATTAAGAGGAATACTTGGTAAAAGAACAGGATTTGAGGGAAAAACACCTCCACAATTAGATAAAATATTAAAAGAAACGGTTATCAAACAATCAGTTCCCAAAAAAGAGATTTTTGATGAAGCCGCTCAAAAAGAATTTTTAAATGGTGCAAAAATTGCTTATGAGACAATTATAACAGATTTTAGTGACAACGATAACAAACTAACAACAAGTAAACCTTTGTTAAATAAAGAAATTTATAATCAGTTTAATGATGCATTAAAAGAGCGAAGTAAAAGAGGACACTACGCAGAAATAACGTTTATAGGAATTAATTCTGCAATCATAAAAGAGCACAAAAAAATAGATAAAATTCTAAATGTTACAGTAGATTTTATAGCTGAGGTCATAACTTGTATTAAAGATAAAGATAAAAAAATTATATCAGGAGACCCGGAAAAAATAAAAAAAATCTATGATACTTGGGTATTTTCAAGAGACATAACTTCAGCCAATCCAAATTGGCAATTAGTTAATACTTTAACTTAATTGACCGATAATATTTCAGAAAAAGATAAAAAAGATTGGGAAAATTTTCTATCAAAAAAAGAAAAATTACCCAATAAAGATATTACAATAAATAAAAAAATAACTTTTAAAACAAGATCAATAGACTTGCATGGGTATAGCCTTGAAGAAGCAAATAATTCTATTGAGGATTTTATTATCAAATCTTATCAAGAAAAAATAAATAAATTAATAGTTGTAACCGGGAAGGGAATTCATTCTCAAAATGAAAAAGACCCTTATGTTTCAAAAGATTTAAGTATTTTAAAGTATTCAGTTCCTGAATTCATTTCAAATAATAAAAATTTAATGAAAATTATATATGAAATGAAAGATGCAAAAATAGAGGATGGTGGTGGAGGAGCTTTTTATATCTATTTAAAAAAAAATAAATCTATAAAATAAATTTTGAAAGATCAGTATCTTTAACTAAATTATCTAAATTTTTATTAATATATTCTTTATTGATAATGATTTTTTCACCAGATCGATCAGTGGCGGTAAAGCTAATTTCATCTAAAATTTTTTCAATTATTGTATGAAGTCTTCTGGCTCCAATATTTTCAACTGTAGCATTTACCTCAGAAGCAATATTTGCAATAGTATCAATACCATCATCTGAAAATTCAAGATCAACATTTTCAGTTTTTAATAAAGCTACATATTGTTTAATCAAACTAAAATCTGGTTCTCTTAAAATACGTTTAAAATCATCGCTAGTCAACGCTTCAAGTTCAACCCTTATGGGCAAACGTCCTTGAAGCTCGGGAAGTAAATCAGATGGTTTAGCAAGTTGAAACGCTCCTGAAGCTATAAACAGAATATGATCAGTTTTAATAGGTCCATGTTTTGTATTTACAGTTGTTCCTTCAATTAATGGTAACAAGTCTCTTTGAACACCCTCACGAGAAACATCTCCACCAACTCTATCTGTTCTTGCAGAAATTTTATCTATTTCATCTAAAAATACTATTCCGTTATTTTCAGTTGATAATTTTGCTGCTTTAACAATTTTATCTTGTTCAATTAATTTATCTGACTCATCATTGATTAAGATTTCATGAGATTCTTTAACAGTCATTTTCTTCTTTTTTTCTTTATTTCCCATTGATTTACCAATCATTTCACCAATGTTAATCATGCCAACATTTGCTCCAGGCATTCCAGGAATTTCAAAAGAAGTGTTATTTGAACCAGTGTCACTTACAGCAATCTCAATTTCATTATCATCAAGATCACCATTTCTTAGTCTTTTTCTAAAACTTTCTCTTGTTGCTAAACTTGCTTTTTTACCAACTAAAGCATCCAACACTTTTTCTTCCGCAGACTTTTGAGCTTGAGCGTGTACTTCTTTTCTCATTTTGACTTTTTCCATACCTATGGCTATTTCAATTAGATCCCTTACTATCTGTTCCACATCTCTTCCAACATAACCAACTTCGGTAAATCTTGTTGCTTCAACCTTAACAAATGGTGCTTCGGCTAATTTAGATAGTCTTCTAGAGATCTCAGTTTTACCAACACCTGTCGGTCCAATCATCAAAATATTTTTTGGTAAAACTTCATTTTTCATTTCACCTTTAAGAGCTTGTCTTCGCCATCTATTTCTCAATGCAATTGCTACAGCTTTTTTAGCTTTATTTTGCCCTACAACAAATCTATCTAGCTCAGAAACTATCTCTCTTGGAGATAATGAACTTACTAATGAGTTTTCTTCATTTGCAGTTTTATCTTTTGGAATAAGTGGAGTTACGTTTGAATTTTCCATTAAATTTTTAAAACCTTAATATTATCATTTGTAAAAACACAAATTTCAGAAGCTACTTGAATAGCTTTTTTTGCAATCTCTTCAGCACTTTTATCAGTTTCCATTAAAACTTTTCCAGCTGCTAAAGCATAATTACCGCCCGAACCAATTCCTATTACATCACCTTCAGGCTCCAAAACATCTCCAGTTCCAGAAATAATGTAACTATTATCTTTATCTCCTATAGCCATCAACGCTTCTAATCTTCTTAAATATTTATCTGTTCGCCAATCCTTTGCTAACTCAACAGCAGCTCTTGATAAGTTTCCTGCATGTTTTTCTATTTTAGCTTCTAATCTCTCAAACAATGTAAGGGCATCTGCCGTTGAACCTGCAAATCCAGCTACTACATCTCTTTTTTCAATTTTTCTAATTTTTGAAGCAGTACTTTTTACCACAGTATTACCCATGCTTACTTGGCCATCTCCAGCAACTACTACTTCATTATTTTTTCTAACTAATACAATTGTTGTCATAGTTGATAAATGGTAACTAATTTTTATTCTTCAAGTATTGATTGCTGATATTGATATAGTGTGATTATGCATGTATACCCTTAAAATATATGACTAGAAAAGGAAAAGTATCCAGAAAAACCAAAGAAACAAGCATTAGTGTTGAGGTTAATATTGATGGAAAAGGTAAATATCAAATTGATACTGGTATAGGTTTTTTAGATCATATGCTTGAACAATTATCAAAGCATTCTCTTATAGATTTAAAAGTAAAAGCGAAAGGCGATACCCACATTGATCTTCACCACACAACTGAAGATACTGGAATAGCAATTGGTGAGGCTTTAAAAAAAGCTGCAAAAAAATTTGTAGGGATAAAAAGATATGCGCATAGAGTTATTCCAATGGATGAAACTTTAACAAGAGTTGCAATAGACGTTTCAAACAGACCTTATTTAATTTGGAAAGTAAAATTAAAAGTAGAAAAACTTGGTGAGATGGATACCGAGTTATTCAAAGAGTGGTTTCAAGCATTCTCACAATCAGCAGGTATCACAATGCATGTTGAAAATATTTATGGAGACAATAGTCACCACATTATTGAGTCTTGCTATAAAGCTTTAGCAAGATCATTAAGAGAAGCATTAGAGATGGATCCTAGAAGCAAAAAAAGTATACCATCTACTAAAGGCTCATTATAAGATTAATGAACGTCACTATTGTTGATTATAATTCAGGCAATATAAGCTCTGTTATAAATTCCTTTAATGAAGTTGCCAAAGAAAAAGTAAGTATTGAAGTTACTTCGGATTTAGAAAAGATAAAATCAAGTGACAAGGTAGTTTTACCAGGCCAAGGATCGTTTAAAAGCTGTATTGACGCTCTAAACGGCATTAATGGCTTGGTTGATACTTTAAATGAATTTGCAATTAATAACAAAAAACCTCTGCTTGGAATTTGTGTCGGTCTGCAGATGTTCGCAGACATTGGTAATGAGGAAATCGAGACAAAAGGTCTGGGATGGATTTCAGGAAAGGTTTCAAAGATAGACAACCAAAATGACAAGTTCAAACTCCCACACATTGGATGGAACGAAATAGAAATTATTAAAGATAGTAAGATTTTTAAAGATATAGATAATAACACACACATGTATTTTGTTCATAGCTATGAATTTATTCCTGAGGATAAAAATGTAATTTCTGCAACAACAAATTATTCATCAAATATTGTTTGTTCTGTTGAAAAAGAAAATATCTTTGGCACCCAATTTCATCCTGAAAAAAGTGATAAAATGGGACTTAAAATAATTGATAATTTTATAAATCTATAGATATGAAAATATTTCCTGCAATAGATATTAAAGACAAAAAGTGTGTGAGGTTGGTTAAAGGAGACTTTGATAATAAAACTGAATATGAAAAGTCTCCAGTTGAACAAGCCAACCAATATAAGGACCACGGTTTTAAAAATTTACATATAGTTGATTTAGATGGAGCTTTAACAGGTGAAACGGCTAATATTGAAATCATTCAAGAAATAGTATCTAGGTTTGATCTTAAAATCGAAATTGGTGGAGGAGTAAGAAATTTTGAAAGTATTAAGAAATATACTGATATAGGCGTTGAGAAAGTTATTTTAGGAAGTGCTGCGATAAAAGATAAAAATTTTTTAAAAGAAGCATGTGAAAAATTTCCTAATAAAATTGCTCTTGGGTTAGATGCTAAAGATGGATATTTATCAATTTCTGGCTGGAAAGAAAATTCAAATCAATTGACTTTAGATTACCTGAGAGATGTAAATGATTATGGCGCAAGCAGACTGATTTATACTGATATTAATAGAGATGGAATGAAGCAAAGCCCAAATTTTTTTGAGACTACAAAAGTTGCACATATATCAAATTGTCCTGTAATTATTTCAGGTGGAGTTTCATCTATTGATGATATTAAAAAAGCAAAAGAATTAAACGATAAGAATATTGAGGGTATAATAGTTGGTAAAGCAATTTATGATGGTGATATTAAATTAGAAGAATTAGCGCAAGAATTAGATGCTTAAAAATAGAATTATACCTTGTTTAGACGTAAAAAATGGTCGTGTAGTTAAGGGAATTAACTTTGTTGACCTAAAAGATGCTGGAGATCCAGTTGAACAAGCCAAAATTTATTCCAATGGTGGTGCAGATGAAATTTGTTTTTTAGACATTACTGCTTCAAATGAAAATAGAAATACTATTTATGATGTAGTAGAGAAAACCTCTAAGAAATGCTTTGTGCCACTGACTGTTGGAGGAGGAGTTAGAAGTGTTGAAGATATTAATAAACTGTTAAACTGTGGTGCAGATAAGGTTTCAATCAATACTGCTGCAGTTCAAAATTTAGAAGTAGTGATAGAAAGTTCAAAAAAATTTGGTTCACAATGTATTGTTGTTGCAATAGATGCAAAAAAAAATTCTAATAATTGGGAAATTTTTACCCATGGTGGAAGAAATAGTACTGGAATAGATGCACTAGAATTTGCAAAAAAAATGGAAGAAAGTGGAGCAGGCGAACTCCTTGTTACCTCTATGGATAGAGATGGCACTCAAGTTGGGTATGATATTGAGCTAATCTCAAAGATATCTTCAAAAGTAAATATTCCAGTAATTGCTTCTGGTGGAGTTGGAAACCTTGATCATTTGGTAGATGGTATAAAATTAGGAAATGCGAGTGCTGTTTTAGCAGCATCAATATTTCACTATGGCAAACATTCTATAAAAGAGGCTAAGGAATATTTGGATTCAAAAGGAATTCCTG
>Ga0213861_10000984_pt1 | contig 25439 bp, 25 predicted proteins | sample PICome_4_FD_160110 | JGI IMG/M metagenome (GOLD analysis project Ga0213861, IMG submission 160110) | Coastal seawater microbial communities near Pivers Island, North Carolina, United States - PICO131 | ecosystem: Environmental > Aquatic > Marine > Coastal | place: USA: North Carolina... | reverse complement strand
GTTATTAAAACTAAGGCGGCAGACTTCTAATTTTTCTAAATTTCCAAAACTTTCAGGGATATGCGTTAACTTATTAGCTTTTAAGGAAAGGACTTCTAAATTTTTCAAATCGCCCAATTCCTCAGGGAGTTCAACTAGATCGTTACGGCTAATGATTAATTTCTCCAGGTTGACCAATTTATTTATGTCAGCTGGAATTTCTGTAATGTTATTGTGATGTAGGTTTAGTACCGTTAATTGAGTTAATTCAAAGACATATGCAGGTATTTCATCCAGATGACTATGGCTTAAATTTAGTTTTGTTTTCGAGCGGAACTTTCTGCTTTCACCTGAATTGTCTTTCCCGTTTTTTAACGCCGAGCATCCTTCTAAGCAGAAAAATAGACTAGCGATTAATAAAACGGAAAAAGTAATCCTCATAGATATGTAAACGAATAAAACACCAATTTAGCCATTTTCAGAGAATTTAATTCGGTGTACTTCCAATTTAAAAACACTAGTTTAGCTCCGATATGGGTTACGAGCCTTTCATTTCGATTATTATGCCTGTATATAATGCAGAAAATTATCTGGACGATTGTTTGCAGTCTATTGTAGAACAGAGTTTTACGGATTGGGAACTCATTGTTGTGAATGATTATTCAACTGACGATTCGATTAAAGTCATAAAAGAATGGTGTAAAAAAGACCAAAGGCTTAATTACTATCAAAACTTGGAGAAAGGGATTATTCCGGCATTAAACTTGGCATTTGAAAACAGTACAGGAAAGTATATCACGCGAATGGATGCGGATGACTTGATGCCGATCAATAAATTGGAATTATTTTCGCAACAAGCCTTAAAATGTCCAAATTCCATTATAACGGGTAAGGTTTCTTATTTTGCAGCAGGTCAAGTATCTGATGGATATTTGCGTTACGAAATATGGTTAAACGCACTAGTAGATTCAAGCGCATTTTGGAACTCAGTTTATCGAGAATGCGTGATAGCTTCGCCTAATTGGATGGTTCGGCGCTCGTGTTTCGAGCAGTCATTTTCATTTTCAGAATTGCGTTATCCAGAGGATTATGACATGGTGTTGAAATGGTATGAAAATGAATTTGAAATTAGCCCAATTCATGAGGTTACGCATTATTGGCGTGAACATCCCGACCGAACATCAAGAAATTCTGATCATTATCAACAAAAAGCATTTTTCAATTTAAAGACGCAACGTTTTATTGATTTAGAGCTTGATTTTTCGGAGAAAATCCAATTGATTGGAGCAGGGGTGAAAGGAAAACTTGTTGCATCTATTCTCAACACGAATAATATTTCATACGATTGGTTCGACTTCAACGCCCAAAAAAGAAATCAGCAATCTGAAAAACAAATTAAAGAATTGGCGGCGGTTAAATCAGGTGAAAAGTCTATTCTAACTGTGTGGCCTGAGGATGAGAATTTAAAAAATCAAGTGCTTGAATTTTTAAATGAGAAGGAACTTGTTTTCGGGTCAAATTGTTGGTTGTTTTAATCTAATAAGTTCATTTTGAATATTTTATAATAGAGAATGATCGAAGATAGGGCGTGCCAGCTGAGTTGAAAAAATCGAAGGCGCTGTTTTACGCACTTAATGGTTTTGCTGAAGTTTACACAAAGCACCTAGAAAAAGTCTTTCTAAATAATTCCAATGTGAGTTTAGATAGCTTGAGACGTTTGAATTAAGGAGGATTAGGTCAATTCAAATTCAATTCGCTCTACGGGAATCCCATTCACTTTTAAGATAAAATAGTGTAATCCAGCGTAATGTTTGCGCGTTGATAGATCTTTAAAGTCTACTTTTTTGGTAAACTCTAATGTTTCTCCAGTGGCCACTTTCGTCTCTCTTAATTGAAATACTTTTTCATTGTGACTGCCGTTATTTTTTAAATAACCCACGGCATATTCCAATCTGAATTTTGCAAGCGCTCCTTTATTTGCAATGCCTATTTCTAATTTAGATGCATTTCCGATTTTAATCTGTTTGTCTAAAACACGAAATGTGTTGGTTTTAATCGCTTTGATTGAACCAAAGTCGAATAAAGCCATGGCACTTTGATTTCCCTTTTTAAGCAAAGTGCGCAAGGCGTGTTTAGCCACCCATTGTGTTGTTTTTGATTCCTTTATCCATTTTTTACAGAGGTTCAGCACCAAGTCAGGATGATTTTTAGAAATATCGTTCAAATTATTAGCCACACTTCTATAAACATAGTCTTCTGGATCATTTTTTAGTGTTTCCAGAATTGGAATTAGTGGAGTAGGGTCGGCTACATAATTGTGGAGCTTCATAGCCCATGGCAAAAGCGGTCGACAACCCTCACTCGCTAAACGGCGCACATGAAAATTGGGGCTTTTACTCCATTTGTACATGACTTGGATTAAATTCGGATCGTTCGCCAAAAAGGGACGAATTGCAAATTCGCTAGTCGAATATTGGGTGAACTCTTCCAGAGCGTGGAGAGAGGTTTCAACATAGGTTAGGCCGAATATTTCAACAAAAGTTGGAAAAATTGTTGCAGTAAATCCACTAAAATGCGGCGCAACTTTTCTCAATACATCTATTTGTTCCTTGTAATCATACTGCAAATAAGCCTCCATTTGTGTTGAGATATGAAGCGTTCTTGATTTTAATTCTAAATCATTCCACTCGGAATTTAAAACGGACTTTGTAAAGGCTTTTTGCTGAAACTTTTCGTCAACATTTTGCAAGGCTGTGGACAGATTTTGAACAAAATCTGGATTGTACATATTTTTTAACGGTTCAGCCATGTGTTAAAACGTTTAGGGTGAAAATTTTGAATTTATTAAACTAGCAACGCGCGGTTTTACGCTTTTTCCCAACTCTTCCTTTAGAAACTACTTTATCAATATAAATTGTAGCCAATGGCACCTTACATGCCGTTCCGCCTGCATCTACCTCCACTTTACCAATTTTTTTTGCAACTTCCATTGACTTTTCGGTTAATGCCTTGACGTAACTGCCTATAGCAATTACAAATCCATTCATAACGTAGCGCACTCTATTTTGTGCTTGGTGAATTTCGTTTTCAACTCTGTCTAATAACTTGGTGTATATTTCCAAATCTAATTTCTCATCTGGAAATAAAGAAGCACAGTAGAGTAAAGTGCCCCACCCTGCTGCAGCAGTTGTTTCAATGTCAGATTCTATCCATTTTAAACCCAGTTCAAATCCATGATCTGACTCCGCAGCGACCCAAGGCACAGCGTATTCACTCAGGTATGAGAAGTAAGCTTGTGAAACCCAAAGCTCCAATTGTTCCTTGGTGATTTGTTTTTCATCTGCCATCAATCCCGCTAAATACATAGCGTCAGAATTTCCAGTAGCATATAATTCTAAAGAGAGTTCGTGATTTTTTTTCGTTTTTTTAAGAATTTTTTTAAGGTCTTGCACCTTCACTCCGAAATACGGTTCTTTCGCGCCAATCTTACCATATATTTTTTTGGTTTGTTCTGAACCATACCCTTCAAGTTCTTTTAGTATTTCTTTCGTTGTCATAGTATTTTATTTTGTTAATCTAATACGGTGTTTTGATTTCCACTGCTGAGCAATGTTACTGCTTTGATTAGGCTGATGATAAGCCTTAGTATCAAAACAGTGAGTGTTATATTAGCCATAATTGTGGCGTAATACTGCTCCGTAAAATCCGGAATAAGATAAGTAAGTATCTTATAATTTTGCTATCCACTCAAAATAGTTGGGATAGCACTTTTTAGGTTCTTCATTAAAGAGACCATATACACTTGACCCAGTTCCAGTCATATTGGCATAAAAAGCTCCTTGCGCGTATAGATCAGCCTTTATGATTTCAATTTCTCCGTGATTTGGAAAAATCGTGGTTTCAAAATCATTTTTCAATTCACTTTTCCAGTTGCTGATGTCGGTTTGAATAACTTCTGGCAAAGTCACGTTGTTATCTGATGGAATGATTCCTCCAAACGCTTCTTGTGTGCTAATATGAATTTGAGGATTAACTAAATGTATGTACATTCCTTTCAAATCAACTTCAATTGGATTAATGATTTCTCCTTTACCTTGCACAAATGCAGGTTCGTTTCGAATAAAGAAAGCACAATCACTTCCCAGCTCATCCGCAAAAATTTCTAATTCCTTAAGGCCTATGTTTAATTCAAATAAATTGTTCAGCAAAACCAACATGGCTGCTCCGTCTGCAGATCCTCCTCCTAAACCAGCTCCCATTGGCACTAACTTGTGTAAATGTATTTTTACAGGCGGAAGATTGTATTTGTCTTGCAGCAAATAAAAGGCTTTTACAACCAAATTATCAGAATGATCTCCTTTTATTGGTAAACCAGATGTGGTAATCGAAAAAATATCATTTGGAATAATTTCAAGAATATCAGACAATTCAAGTGGATAAAATATACTTTCAATTTTATGGTATCCATCTGAGCGCTTGCCAATGACATTCAGTCCTATATTAATTTTACAACCTGGAAAAATGACCATTAATTCGATTTTTTAACGAATATAATCTTAAAAATAAAATATTGCATTTAAGATCGATTCAAAAAAACACTAAATTTGAAAACTGAAAACAAAACAACATGGCAAATTACCTACCCTTCGAAGAACCAATTTGTGTAATCGAAGAAGAGATATTAAAAGCAAAGGAAATTGAAACCAATAGTGGTGTAAGCACCTCTAAAATGGTAAAAGATCTGGAGAAGAAGTTGAAGAATACGAGAGAGGACATCTTTAAAAACTTGACGCCTTGGCAGCGAGTACAGCTCTCTAGACATCCAGACCGGCCTTATACACTTGATTATATAAAAGCACTAACAGATGGTGATTTTGTAGAATTACATGGAGATCGCAATGTAAAAGACGACAAAGCCATGGTTGGCGGTTTTGGTTCAATTGACGGACAATCAGTGATGTTTGTAGGTCAACAAAAAGGATCTAACACAAAACAAAGACAATACAGAAATTTTGGAATGCCAAATCCGGAAGGATATAGAAAGGCCTTGCGCTTATTCAAACTGGCAGAAAAATTCAATAAACCAATTGTTACGTTAATTGATACCCCGGGCGCATTTCCAGGATTAGAAGCGGAGGAGCGTGGGCAAGGTGAAGCAATTGCGCGTAATATTTACGAAATGATGAATCTTAAAGTTCCTGTAATTTGCATCATTATTGGTGAAGGAGCTTCTGGAGGAGCCTTAGGGATTGGCGTCGGAGATAAAGTAATAATGCTTGAAAACTCTTGGTATTCTGTTATTTCACCAGAAAATTGCTCGACAATTCTTTGGAGAAGTTGGGATTATAAAAAAGAAGCTGCAGAGGCACTTAAATTAACTTCAACAGATATGAAAAATTTGAAGATAGTTGATGAGGTGATCAAAGAGCCAATTGGAGGGGCACATTGCTTTAGAGAAGAGACATTTGCAAGTGTTAAAAAGAACATTCAAAAGCATTTGGCTAAATTACAAAAAATGGACCCCGTTAAGCGTGCCGAAAAACGGATTGAAAAGTTTTGTGAAATGGGCGTTTACAAAGGTAAATAGCACAAAAAGAACCTCAACTTATTATGATTGGAGCTGACTTTGAAAAGATCCATTTTGTTCTTTTCGGTTTAGATTTATTGGAGCCAATGGCTTTGATTACTGACACCATTTTAGGTGTTTTATCTGTAGTTTTAGGACTGCTTCTCAGTAAAATCAAGATTGATATTCCATTTCGTACATATTGGATCTGGTTTTTCTTAGTATTCGGCGTTGGAGCGTTTTTGGGCGGACTTGGTCATACTTTTTACTTGTATTGGGGTTTGGCGGGCAAATTCCCTTCGTGGATTGCTGGTCCGTTATCAATCTTCCTTCTTGAACAAGCTTTGATTGCCGTTCATCCAAATATGGAACGACTTAGATTATACAAGTTATTGTCTTTTTGGAAGATGGTGTTGGTTTATATCGCGTTTGCTATCGTTTGTTATATCGCTCCTGAAGAGAAGAAAGCAACTTTACCTTTTTTACCAATTGCGATTAATACAATATTGGGAGTGATTTTAACTGCAGCCTTATTAGGGAATTACTATTCGAAAATAATAGCAATAGAATTTAAGTACTTCGTGTTCGGCGTTATAATATTATTACCGACAGCGTTTATTTTCTTAATGAAAGTCAATCTTCATCAATGGTTTGATAAAAATGATTTAAGCCACGTTCTTATGATGATTGGATTCTTTTATTTCTATTTGGGGGTTAAGCGGAGTATTGGCAAGTTGTAATGTTCAATCTTCAATTCTCTGCCCGAGCGCTGCATTGAGCTTGTCGAAATGTTAACGAAGGGTGAAATTATAAATAAAGGGTAGTGCTTGAATGCCTTAATTCTATTCAATAAATCATTTTTGAAGGTTCATGCGTACTTTTCCTGTTCGCCTTTTCCAAGGTCTGTCGCCCGTCGAATGGTAACATCTCATCTCTAACCTCAATATCTATCTTCTGACCTCTAAAAACGCAGTGATCCAACATCTAACAGCGCAGTGATCTAAAATCTAACCGCTAACCTCTATAAATCTAACGGCAGCGGATTCGTGAACGTATGATCGTATTTAATATCTTGGAACATAGATGCTTTAATACCAATTTTGAACAAGAGACTCCAATTTGCTTTAAAATACTCACCTGGGTTAGGGTTGAACCATTGACCAAATTGTTGAAATTGAACACTTGTTTCCCAGCAATGCAAATCGCGCCAAAGGCCTAGACGTAAACTAGGAACTTTGTTTGTAATAAAGTCATAATTTAAATTATAGTCAATTTTCCACTTATCATTTAAACTGATGTTACCATAAGCGTTTAAGGTATGAACCAATTTGAAGGTATCAACATAAACGCCGCCACTTAAAGCCGATTGTTGATTGTAGTTGACGTTGTATGCGAGATTCAAAGTCCATGGAATGGAATAATTATTAACTTTAGGATTAGTTGCGTTACCAGTTGCATTCGCGTCTCCATCTGCATTGTCTATAGCTTCTTTCTGCTTCTCACGGCCTTTACGATTGGTAAAATTGGCATTTAGGTTTAAACTGGCAGTTGTAAACCTCCCAAGTCCATTTCCATCTTGCCAAGCATAGTCACTCTTAATCAATCCACTTGATTCTTCCCAACTATAAGGAGATAATAGTGCGCTAGATTGGAATGTGAATACATTAAAAAAGCGAGAGGTTCTAAAAGCAAAATTAAAATTGCTTAAATTCATGGAGTCTTTCAAAAAGTCGTAACCACTTTTAACTGAAAAGGCATCTAATAACTTAAAGGATTTTACCGATTCATTAATCGTATCACCCTTCACACGTTTTTTCATTTCAAGCGTATTGTTTAAACCGAAATTGATACTACCTGAAGAGCCTCTAGCACCTTCTGAGTAAAGACTTTGACTGAAAGGGGAGTAGTAACCAAGATTTCCTAAGGTATCGACCTGAATTTGTTCAAATAAATTAATATCTGGGCGATATGTGAAACTGGTGTTTGGAGAAGCCACGTGGCGGAAGCGCATTTCTTTTTTCCCTCTAAACTTATAGTATCCAAAAAAGTTTCCAACTAAACCACCAGAAAAAGTAAGGTCTCGAGATGATTTGAAACCATTTAAAGAAGTGGTGTCAACCTTTTCAGCATCAATATTCCATTCGCGCTGTTCGTGTTGGAAATTCCAATACTCTCTATACCGCATTAGTGGGGTAAACGTCATTCTACCTTTAAAAAGCCGCAGGTTTGATTGGACTAGTGCATTTTGTTCAATGCCATTTCTAGAATAATCTGCCACCTGATCCAATGTCCCGAAGGTGAATAATGTATCAGGAGCCGAAATTGAATTGCTCGCATTTAATGAATAAGTCACCGTAATTTTTTCATACCACTTACTACCAATATTTGATTTTCTCAAAACACCTAAATCAAATCGACTTACGGATAGGTTGTATGACGGCAAATCAAGCGTGTAGTTTGCACTTTGCGCATTTTGTCTTAGACTGGTCTGCACGCCCATTGAGCCATTGAAACTTCCAGCACGCCAATTTTTAGTCACATTTAGACTGGAATTAAACGTATTGTTGAAATAATCAGTGTTAATGGCATCTAAGGTAGTTTTAGCTGTATTGTTAGAGGCAAAGTCAATACTTGCATTAAACTTTAACGAAGGGTGTGCCTTAGCGTCTTGAAAATGATTCCATTTCACAGTGGTTCGATTCACAACAGCTGTGTTATCATAGAACTTGCCTTTTAAATGCTCAAACCTCAAACCGAAGTTCCCTCTGTATTTATACTTTTTTATGTAATTAGTTCGATTTTCAAGTGCCCAACTTCCTGTAGTAAAAATACTTCCATACATATACGTCTCCCAATAATCACCCAATGGAATATAATAGCCCAACCGATCTAACCCTAGTCCATAACGATCATTACTACTTTGGAAATCTGGCAATATTATTCCTGGTTTTTTGGTGTCTGAGTTCGGAAAAAAACCAAAAGGCGCCGCTAGAGGAACTGGTACTTTCAGTATTTGCATATAAACAGGGCCAGTTACAATTCTTTTGTCTGGAACTACAATCGCCTTGGTTAAATTAAAGTGATAATGTGGTACATCTTTATCGCAAGTAGTAAATTTCCCATTTTTAAAATGTATTTGTTCATTTGGGTGTATTTTTGAATCAGCCATGTGTATATAGCCTTCGCCCTGTTGCATCCGTACTTCCTTTACAAAACCTTTTTTCGTTTCGAAATTATACTTCATGTATTCGCAAGCAGCTTCCTCTCCCGCAGATGTGAAAACAGGTTTACCAACAGGGTTTCCAAGGCTATCTAAACTGTAGGTTGCAGTAACTTCATTGGTTTTAATGTCAATTGTGATTCGATCGGCAGTTAATTTCGTGTCGGTATATTCAACAACTCCTTGTCCATATAAGGTCACTTCTTCCGTAATTACATCCATTACCATAGAGTCTATGGCGCTATAATATACGGGGGCATCTAAGCCATCAGATTCGTAAGACCCTGATAATTCGTTGTTTTGAGCATGGGCAGATTCTGCCATTAGCAAGCCTATTATCAACAATGATAAATTGAAAACTAAAGATATGTTTCTGTTATTGCGCAATTTTTGGTCTTAACTTTGATATATAGATTATAAATAATTGACAAATCTATAATTTTTAAGTCAGATGAGCTCAAAAGCATATAACATTTCGAAAGCGTTTATATTGTGCATAAGCGTATTTATTTCTTCACTGAGTTTTGCTCAAGTGGGAGATGCCATGCGTGGTATTAAAACAGTAGTTATTGATCCTGGGCATGGTGGACAAGATCCAGGTTGTCACGGCAGTCACTCGAATGAGAAAGAGGTGACATTGTCAATTGGGTTGAAAGTGGGGGCTTTTATTGAAAAAGCTTTTCCAGAGATCAATGTGGTTTATACGCGCAAAACGGATGTTTTTATTGAATTGGATGAGCGAGCGGCTATTGCGAATAGAAATAAGGCTGATTTATTCATTTGTATTCACGCAAATGCTGGGCCTGCAAAAGCCGTTGGAGCAGAGACTTATGTGCTAGGATTACATAGAACAGATGCGCAGCGGAAAATTGCTGAACGAGAAAATTCTGCAATTGAATTTGAAGCAGACAGTGAAACGCGATATGAAAAATTATCTGCTGACGCAATTATTGCACGTCAATTGCAATTAAGTGTGTTTTTAGATCACAGTATTGAGTTTGCTGCGCGTGTTCAATATCAGTTTGTGGATTTAGGGCGAGAAAATAGAGGAGTGCGCCAAGCGGGCTTCTTAGTCTTGTACAAAACTACAATGCCAAGTGTTTTAATTGAAACTGGCTTTTTAACCAACCCAAGCGAAGAGAAGTTTTTAACCGATTCCGTGAGTCAAAATAAAATGGCAGGGTCAATTTTTACAGCTTTTGAAGATTATAAGCGCTATTACGAATCTGCGGATCAATCTACCCAACTGGAACAGAGCGAACCCATTGATTATGGAGTTACACCTGAAGATACTGAGGCAAAGGATACTACCAAGGTGATGTATCGTGTTCAAATCGCAACAACTGCTGAGAATGTTGGTGTGGAAGATGCGCGCTTTTTAGGGATGTCAGTTTGGGCATATCAAAGCAATGATTTACACAAATATACCGTTGGTTTGTTTGATAATGTAGAATCGGCGAAAACCTTAAAGGTGGAAATGCAAGAAAAAGGATTCGAAAATGCCTTTGTTGTGGCATTTTTAGGAAATGAAAGAATCAGCATTGAAAAAGCCATTAAATTGACTGAAAATTAATTTCAATCGAAAATTTTCCATTATTTTAGCAGTATATTATTCTATTTCCAATTGGAGGTAAAAAAGGGTTGAAACCATAATAAGAAACAGAATTAGTTAAATGAGAGTATCAAAGGAATTTAAAGTCGGTCTTTTAGTGGTGCTAGGATTATTGCTTCTTTTTGTGGGCGTTAACTTCTTAAAAGGCGGCTCTTTATTTGGCGAGGATCGGATTTACTACACTAAGTTTAGTAATTCACAAGGACTTCAAGTTTCAAATGAAGTGCAATTAAATGGTCTAAAAATTGGACAAGTTAAATCGGTAGGTTTACATCCAGATTATCCTGATACTATTCTAGTTTCTTATACAATTGACAATAAGGAACTTCAAATCCCAACTGGATCGCAGATTGAGTTGATTAGTTCTGACATATTGGGCACTAAAGCTTTAGATTTAAGGTTGAATCAAATGGCCGTGAATGGTTTCTATGAATCTGGAGACACATTGTTTGGTAGTATTGAGCAATCAATAGAACAACAAATTAACGAACAAATTTTACCATTAAAGAAGAAAACGGAAGAGCTGATTGGATCGGTTGACGCGATTATTCTTTCAGTTGGAGCGTTCTGGGACACCTCGGCGGCTTATACAATTGACGAAAGTTTATATGAAGTACGTGATGCCATTGGGACATTTGCTGACTTGGCAGACAACCTAAGTATTTTAATTACAAAAGAAACGGATATGGTGACTAAAATCTTAAAAGATGTGAGCGCCGTAACTGATAACTTGGCCAGTAAATCTGAGGAAATATCTGAGACAATAGACAATATTGCGTCAATTTCTGCAACTCTTGCAGATTCTTCTGACATCAAAGGAGTAATTAACGAAACTAAAAACACTTTGGCTGGATTAAATGAACTACTAGCTGAAATCAATACTGGTGACGGTACTTTGGGACAGCTCATTCAAACTGATACTTTGCATACCGAATTGGTTGAAACCAATCAGGCCTTGCAGGAGCTCTTGAATGCAATGCAAGCCAACCCAGAGAATTTTGTTCACTTTTCACTTTTTGGAAGAAAAAAACAAGGAGTGCCATTGACTCCTGCTGAAGAAAAAGAATTGAAGGAAATTCTTGATGAACACCCGGATTAGAAGAAATTTTGATAGTTAGTCGGAAATACATTCAACCCTTAATTTAATTTGTGAATGGAAATCATTAGTCAAATCGTTTTTATAGTTGTACTAGTCGGATCGAGCGTCTTTTTTGGATACAACGTTAAAAAAATCATTAATAATATGCGTCTTGGAAGAGATGAGGATCGTTCTGACAATAAGAGCGAACGCTGGAAAACCATGGCGCGGGTAGCACTTGGTCAGTCCAAAATGACAGCGCGTCCAATCGCTGCGGTTTTGCACTTGTTCATTTATGTTGCGTTTATCTTTACACAAATTGAGCTAATCGAAATTATAATTGATGGTTCTGCTGGAACTGAACGCTTTTTTCAACCCTACCTTGGTGGCTTATACACGTTCATCATCAGTTTAATCGAAATTTTATCCCTTTTGGCCTTAGTCGCAACATTTGCCTTTTTATCACGAAGAAATTTACTCAAACTACCTCGTTTTCAAAAGAGTGAGATGAATGGATGGCCGAAGTTAGATGGTAATATCATTCTTTATTTAGAATTTATTTTAGTGGTTTTCATCTTTACAATGAATGGGGCAGATGAAGCACTGCATGTGAAAGAAGGTGGAGAATCCTATGGATTTGTTTTAAGCTCTATTTATGGAACATCTGTTTTTGGAGGGATGGAATTTGATACCTTACATATGTTTGAACGCATTGGGTGGTGGGGACATATTTTAACTGTATTTGCTTTTATTGTTTATTTGCCGTATTCCAAACATTTACACATTTTCTTCGCATTCCCAAACACATTTTATACAAAATTGAAGCCGAAAGGTCAGTTTACCAATATGGAAAGTGTGACGAATGAGGTGAAGTTGATGTTGGATCCAAATGCAGATCCATATGCTGTTCCAGAAGTTGACCCTAATGCTGTACCCCAGAAATTTGGTGCGCAGGACGTTCAAGATTTAACTTGGATTAATATTCTGAACGCCTATACTTGCACAGAGTGTGGAAGGTGTACATCAGAGTGTCCAGCAAACATGACGGGTAAAAAACTCTCTCCGCGTAAAATCATGATGGATGTGCGGGACAGAGCCGAGGAGATTGGTAATGGCATCCGAAAAGAAGGGGAGAAGTGGACTGATGGGAAATCATTATTAGGAGATTATATCACCGAAGAAGAGATTTGGGCATGCACAAGTTGTAACGCTTGCGTTCAAGCTTGCCCTGTCAATATTGATCCTTTAGAGATTATTATGGAACTGAGAAGGTATTTGGTCATGGAAGAGTCTAAAATGCCTTCAGAATTGGCAACAATGAATACAAATATTGAAAATAACCAGGCTCCATGGCAATTTTCTTCTTCCGATCGACTAAATTGGAAAGATGAAGCATAATTTGGAAGATAAAATTGTCGACGGAGAAAAAATATCTCCAATTCTGCCTGAGGGGGTTAAAAATTATTTGATTGATATTGATGGAACTATTTGTGACGATATTCCAAACGAGGAACCTGAACGAATGGCAACTGCCAAGATATACCCTGACGCTTTAACCATCTTAAATAAATGGTATGACGACGGCCATATTATTACTTTCTTCACTTCTCGATTAGAAGAGCACCGTGAAGTAACTGAGAAGTGGTTGAACGACCACGGTTTCAAATATCAAGGCATGGTAATGGGAAAACCGCGTGGTGGAAATTACCATTGGATTGACAACCACATTGTGAAAGCAACGCGCTATAAAGGCAAGTTTACCGATTTGGTTGAAGCAGATAAGACAATACAAGTATTTAAAAAATAACACTCGACGGTAAGTCGGGATTATAATCATAAAAAAATGAGTGAATTGATAGTTCCAACCATGGCAGAAATGATGGCAGCAGGCGAAAAACCTGACGTGCTATTTTGGGTAGGTTGTTCTGGTAGTTTTGATGATAGAGCCAAAAAGATTACAAAAGCAATTGTTAAAATTTTAAACAAATGTGATGTGAAATTTGCTGTTTTAGGAGCCGAGGAGACATGTTCAGGTGATCCTGCTAAACGCGCTGGGAATGAGTTTTTGTTCCAAATGCAAGCTATGATGAACATTCAAGTCTTGGACGGTTATGAGGTGAAGAAAATCGTTACAGGTTGCCCACATTGCTTTAATACACTTAAAAATGAATATCCTGAATTAGGTGGAAACTATGAAGTGATCCATCACACACAACTTATTCAAGATTTGTTGAAGTCTGGAAAAATGGCCGTTGAAGGTGGCGCATTTAAAGGCAAAAAAATCACGTTCCACGATCCGTGTTATTTAGGTCGTGCGAATGATGTTTACGAGGCACCTCGTGAATTGTTGCAGAAGTTAGATGCAGAATTAGTAGAGATGAAACGCTGCAAGGCCAAGGGCTTATGCTGTGGTGCTGGAGGCGCACAAATGTTCAAAGAAGCCGAAAAAGGAGATAAAGAGATTAACGTAGAACGCACAGAGGAGGCTTTAACGGTTAAACCAAATATAATTGCAACAGGATGTCCTTTCTGCAATACAATGATGACAGACGGCGTTAAAAACTTTAATAAGGAGGACGAAGTAGAGGTGTTGGACGTAGCTGAGTTGATTGCTACTGCTGCAGATTTGTAAAATTTTATACAAACATACCTTCGGCTTAGTCATTGTTTTCAATTTATTTTTCAAATTTCAAGATAGTTGCAAAAACCATTTAAACATATTTGCTCACTAGGTTTATTCGCACTAATGCTAAGCAGCTGCTATCGCTCCGTTCCGGATTTAGAAATCGACACAACCGCTCATAAACCAGATTCGTTGCGCGTCTATGATAATTATGATTTTAACTCAGGAGAATATGAATTATTCGGCGTTTACTGGTCAGATTTTCAACGAAATTCTTTAGCCGACAGTATAGGTAATTTCGCAATTACGGACACTACCTTGCTCAATCAAATCCAGTTCAATTGGAAATTAAAGGCGAAACCAGCATTGAGATGTGGTTATGATTATAAGCTTTACCTGACCAAAGGAGATTCAGTCATATCCACTTCATTTTTAAATATTTTATGTGAGAGCATAATTGTAGATGGGGTTGGTTATGAGCTTCAGCGAGATAAAATCGCCAATTTGTATGGTAAAACTGATTCAATTGAAACAATTCGCGTCGTTTTTTATGCGCAGGATTTGGCCGTGGATTATCTAGAAGGAATGCGAGTAGATTCTACCGTTTTTGTTTTAGATAATGGCGGTTATGTCTGGGAGAAATATATTGGTTATTTTGAATTTACTTACACGAATTCGGAACTTAGTGGTTCAGAAAAAGCGTTAGCAGAAGCCAGAGCGGCAATAGAGAAAAAATATAATAGCACCGATTTTGAATTGGAGAGTGTTGGTTCAAATGTTGAGAGTGGAATCGTTAAAATTCGGGCGTATTGCCATGAAGAGTTTTCGAAAGACTTTAAACTCTATCCCGTGCGTAAAGAATATACCTTCATCATCAATTATTCAATGACTGGTTTTTGGCGTCAATAACATCTGTTTTGTCAAATCTTTTATCAATCCAGAAAAATGTTTATTTTCAACCTATGTTATTTCTAAAAGGCAAAGCCTTTACCTTTTTATCGGTTATCGCTATTCTAATCTCACCTGGCTGTAATTTAGATGGCTATGATGAATAATGTATGGGAGGAAGACAATATGGACGAAGAACAGCTCACATGGTGGGAGATTCGTGACCTGGCGGTGGCATATGAAGCCGGAGAAGAGTTAGAACGTGACATAGGGTTATGGGGCTATGAACATGGATATACTTGGATTGAAGGCGAACACTTTCGTGATAGCTCTCTGCTGCAAATAGCGGTGAATAAAGAAGAAGCGAAACTGTTTATAAAATTTAAATTTGATTTGACATCATTAGGCGAATACCCGACAGTATATGACCATACCTTCGGCAACAATGACGAAGCTGATAATTTGCACATTGAGCTCATTGTAAGGAATAATCAAAACACAAGAAAAATTAAAATTTCGGATGAGACAAGCCTTTATAGTGATGGAAAAGGAAGTTTTGATGCCCAGTTAGATTTAGAAGATTTTCAAGATTTAGCTTTTGGTGATGTAGAGTTTACCGTTGAACTTAAAACAGTTTACACAACGTTCTTTGACGTAAGGTCTAAGAAAAGTCCAGTAAGTGCCAAGTTTTCTCTTAACTATGAGGTCCCTCAATTGTATAAAACCACGATTGCCTTTAAATCAGTTCGCCTGAATGAAGAACTGACGCGTATAAAGCTTGGAAGCAACGATTTTAACAATCCTGATCCTGAAACGGGTATCCGCGTAAGTTATGATGGGAAAAGCGTCATATTTGGTCATTCTCAAAACAGTTTCAATTATACGCATGCACAAAAAGGAGATGTTTATCATTTGACTCCTGAGGCGTACATAAATATAACCGTTATGGATGTCGATTATGGATTAAACTTTAACGACGACATAAACGACACAACCATAAGCTTAAAAAGTATTGAAGGAACAGACTATTTCAACTTAAAAATGAAGTACGTAGATGAATTTTTAATCTATTCACAATATAAAGGAAAAGCAAATTAGCCGGAATGGACTATAAGCGAGTTTTAACGGCTGAGGAGATTAAAACAATATCCGAATTGGCATATTTACTTTTCCCATTGGATTATGGAGCTTATGTGCGCAAAAATCACATTAATTACTTTTTAGAAAAATATCAGAGTGAAGAAGCCATTGCTGAACAAATAGAGAATGGTTACGAATATTTCCTTTTATCAGAGAAGGGGGAAGTAAGCGGTTATTTTGGCTTCGAAATTATGGGTGAAAGATTGAAGTTGAGCAAACTGTATTTTTTGGTGAATGTGCGAAACCGCGGGTTGGGACATCAGGCTATGACTTGGTTAAAAGAATATGCCATTGAAAAAGGATGTAAACAACTGGAACTATCAGTGCTTCTTGAAAATAAAAAAGCCATAAGGTTCTATGAAAGGTTAGGTTATAGAACAGCGGGTATTTATGAAGTACAATTTAAAACTGGATATAGCGAAACCAATTATAGAATGGAACAAAGTATTTAATATGAATCGATTTATATTTTTTATCATGACATGTAGTGTCTTTTTCAATATTTCATACCAAAATATTAGCGCCGAGCAGGATGAAAGTGATTCTTTGTCATCAGATTCTGTGCAATGGATAGACATAAATGATTTAGTACCGAATACGATCTCACTTCAAGAGTTGTCAGAAGAGCAAGTGGTGCAAGTGAAGAAGATTCATGAAACTTTTAGCGAAGTAAACCCAAATACTTTAGAGGAGTGGATAGGTGGATTTGAAGTGGATTTGAACCCAGATAATGAAATACAAATCTGGCTGAATATAGGGGGGGAGCTTATGCACGTTTAACCGCAAATCACGAACTAAATTTAGATCAAAAAATGGAAGCTTATGAGTTGGTGCTATTGCGTTCACTCATGAGTGAAGGCGAGGTGCTTGAACGGCATAAACTAGAGTTTTTAAGCCCAGAACAAATGACTGAAATATTAGGGTATTACTCGGCTACACCACGCCCTCTTTCTATAATCGAGCTTTAAGAAAAATGATGTTACCTCAAATTATAAGTCACCACCCCAAATCGATCCTTGAAAATGTTTTGGTTATTGGATAGGGGATTTCATAGGATGCTACTAATGCGCACATAATATTCTTTTTACCAATGTAATTAATTTCGAAAATTTGATTTGAAATACTGGGAACCTGAAAACGAAGCTTAGTTTCCGGAAGGTCATCAATGCAGAATACCCAAGCCTCTTCATTCCATAAATACGGATGAAGCAGGATATCGTTATCGGATAAGTATTGAGCAAGAGTCAAGCCTGTCTCGGGGTCCATAAAGGTTATTTGGCCTGTTAATTGTGTTTCAAAGTAAGCAGTATCGTTTGGGTTAGCTATGTCATAGTAAAAACTAGCTGAATACAAAAACCGATTGAGCAAATTTGAATTAGATAAAATAATTGAATCCGATTTGACAGAATACGCTCCAAAATAAGCTACGTTTATGTTTCTTTCATCAACATCACCAACCGCAGTGAAAGTGGAATCTGAATAAAAACGTAAGCTATGTTTCGGAATGAAACGTCAATTAAAGTATCCCTTGTTAGTTCTAATTCAATTGACTTTCGCTGACCCAATGAGATGTTTGACAAAAGCACAATAGCAACTAATATTATAATTCTCATGGCTTTAATTTTTCTGTTTCAATCACCAGATTCATTCATAGTCATTCAAAGATTCCAGCAAACAACTCAGGATCTATCTAGAACAGCCCATCAGACAAGCCACCGTAATCATACGAATCTAAATCGACACGCTTGCGGTGTTTTAATTCGAAAATTTCAATGGTATGTTCGATTGTTTCATCCATTTGGTCCTCCGTCTTAAACGATAGTCCCTTTTTGGTTTGATGTTTATAGCTGCTAAAGTCTGTTTCATCAGAAGGCATTAGCCCGACATAGTCAATCATCCAGTTCTTTTTGTTTTCTTCCTTTCGTTTAAAGAAGTAGATGGTTCCTTGCTCTTTTCCATTGTCAATGGTCACCGTTTTTACAAATGCTACTGTATCTTCTTCCTCATCATAACCATTATTGTAGAGTAGGGCGAAGGCAATGTCTTGCTGCGTAATTGCTGGATCTAGATATTCTAACAATTCTTCATCCTCTAATCGGTTAAAGACCCATGCGCGATATTTCTCATCTCTTGAAACTTCATTTATTTGAGAAGTATCAACATCCATTCCTAGTTTTGCATGAATAATTTCTGCTTCAACTTTGAATTTTTCATCATCAATACGGTAAATATCTTCGAAAAATGCATCCGCATCTTTATCGCCGTTCACCTGGAAACCGCACATTAACGTATAATAGTCTAAAAACAAGGTATGGTAAGTGTCATATTGATTGATGCGACCATATCCATATCCATAACTGTTGGTATTACTAGCGTTTTGATTCGTCACAGTTCGTTTCAATTCGATTTTAGCATTTCTTAGAATAACTGATTTTTCCGATTTGAAATTGTCAAACGTATAGATTTCTTGCAAATAACCATCTGCTAATAACTCCATTACATGAGGATGATAATCTGCATATTGCGCCATCTCATACATCTCTGGATAATAATCTGTTGCCAATTCTAATGAATCATATAAATAATCAAAGAATTTAAGCTTACTCTCTTTTTCAGAGAACGGAGGGTTAGATAAGAGCAACTTTTTTATTGCTGCATATGCTTCTTCAGTTTCTGTATATGAAAAGCATCTTAAGGCCACAAACTGAAGATCTGAATTGAAATTATTGGAATCATAAACATAATATAAGAATTGATACGCTGGTTCAACCTCAATATTAGCAAGTGATAAAATCAAATCTTCGCGATATTCTTGTTCGGTATCTTCTTCATATTCGTAATTATAATAAGTTGCCGCAACTCCGGGAACATCTTTTTCTTCAAAATCAACTGTATTTATTGATTTAATGGCATTTACACGATTTAAACTGTCTTCCCCATTAATATGGGTAAAAAACAGTTCAGCTTTGTCTTCAAATAAATCACGACCAATTAATGTGTCTTTAGGTTGAAAAGTATCGAAGAAGCGCTGCACGTATGGTGAAGGGCCTGTAACCGTGTCCACCAATGATTGAATTAAATATTGAACGCCATTGTGTAATCTAAAATGGGTCATAATTCCTTTTGCGCTTCCTGTGTCAGTCAGCATGTAAGAAAGGGTAAGATCTCCATCAATTTCTTTTTCTACACGCCTAGAAACTCTTAAACCATGTTCTTTCGTGAGTGATTCTGTTCTATTCTCCCAAAATCCTGAAATTGAATCGGCGCCATAATAATCATGAAACTTCACATAACCGACATAAATTCCTTCGCCTGTTTTTGCCAAAGTATGATATTTCGATCCTGTTGAGGATAAATAACTGCGGTCTTCATCATCATCATTGTTTTGTCCGTAACCGTATCCGCGACCAGGCATTGATGGAAGTTCTTTTTCTACAATAGTTTCTACTGTATAATAGAGGTTGGTGTCAATAAACTCTTCAAATTCATCCGTGATTACAAATGAATCAAATTCAAATGAATCGAAGAAAGTGCTCGCATTTGCATCTTTAGCAGTGGTTGTCATAAGATAATAATAACCGCCTTGCGTCACCAATTTTAGTTTTAGGTTTTGTGTTTGAAATTGATGATCTTCGTCTGCTTTTAAGTCCTGTAAAACATAGCTATATCCGCTTTCTGGATGAAAAGTAGTGCTGGTTAATTCATACCCCATCTTCTTACCAAAAGATTCGCCTAAATAGGCTAAGTCAAAGGAATCTTCTTCAATAAAATCAAGATCATTGTAAGTATAGCGCATTACTAAATAGTAGTCTTCATTCTCGCTATCGAAAGATTGGTAAGTAGGCTCAACTTCAGTGTTTTCAAGTCCTTCAATCATGTCTTGACCGCTCACCATTCCCTTCATTTTCCATTTAGCACCACCATATATAGGCACAACGTCGTTCCATTCTGATGAATTCTTTCCCAATTGAATTTCACTAAAAAATCGTTTCGGATCACTTTTTAGAATGTATTCGCCAATTCCAAATCCTTTAAAAACAATAATTTCGGTAGGGGTGAAGAATACATTATAGTTGACATAGGCATTTTTACTAGTTTGCGTTAAAATGCGATAACCTTGATGACCGTTTACCATAATGTCTTCTTTCTTAATTAACTCGCCCGGTGTTGCGATATAGATTAAACTGTCAAAAGTAGCTTTGTAATAGTCAGGGTTTTTGCCAAAAATCCCACCATAGGTGGACATACGGACAATGCTAAAATATCCACCATTAATAGGCTCTGGACATAAATACTCCATCTTTCCGCGGCTACTTGTAGGCATTTGATATAAAGTTCCCGGAACAGATACTTTTATGAATTTGTCTTCAGTTACATGCGGTTGAAAATCAATTGGGCGGTAAAGACCTTCTAGTTTATTTCGCATTTTATGAGACTTCCCACTTGATTTTGGATTAACTGCACGGACGTTATAGCCGAGTTCTCTCAAAAGTTCAATTGCTCCACCTTCACCTGGTAAATGTGCGGCGCCAATTCCAATAAATAATGAGTTTTTTGATACAATAGAATCAATTCTTCTCACCATGTTTCTGTTGCGCTCTACTATGAAATAGTCATGATAAACAGAGGTGGGGTTGTTGGCTTTACTCAATGAATCTATTTGATTTAAGTCTCCGCGTCTATAAGCTTCTTCTAATAATACATATTTGCGTTCTCCGTCTGACTCTAGATAATTGTTGCGACTATTGTCTTCCTCTTTTTCTTTATCTGGCGTCATGGCCAATATAGAAAGGTCAATTACCTCCTCTAATGTCTCTAGGCTATAAATGGGTTTGTTATTTTTTGCTCCGGCTTGGAAGATGAACATGTCTAAAAACGTGTTCTCTTGATAATCTTCATTCCCAGGATTGAATCGGTAAAGAATTTGGTTCATTAAACCATTCTTATTTTCCATGAGTTCGTAGGTGACATCATTTTTTGGCTCGTCAATGTCGAATGCTTTTTCATAAAAGCCGTCGTAAGAATAATTACCACCAGAAAAGGCTCCCATGTCTCTATAGTCTTCCATCCAATCTGCAGGGGACGATTCTAGTGCAATTCCTTCGACGCGATTTAAACAGAGATAAAAGGAGTCGCTTACATTAAATGCCAATTTGTTTGAAACGTGCATGGTACCATATAGATAACTCGGGGTATTTAATCCATTTCCAGAAATTTCCCATAACAATCCTTGATATGAGTTTTGTTGCGAGAATCCCAAAAGTGACATAAAAATGACTGTAAAAGACAGAGCAAAGCGTAAAAGCATAAGTTTTCTATTAATGAAGTCCCTAAAATACGAATGATATATTGATTTAAATGTTAACGATTATTAAAGAATAGCACTATTATAGGACACCAAAATAATTCGGTTCAGTTAAAAAGTTACAAGCCTTCTAGAACGAACTTATTACCTTTAGGTGTAATCACCTGTAAACAAGATGTTTAGGGGGTTGGTGTCCACGAAAAACCATTCCCATAGACAAAAAATATGGCGTAAATTCAAATGGATTGAAATGACAAAGTAAAACTAAGTCGAGGGTTTGTTGCGCGGCTTGAAATTCTTCTTATTCTTTTGATGAAACGGTTTCTTTTTGCCCTTGAATTTGTTTCCTCCTCCATTAGAAGGAGATTTTGCATTCCAATCGGGTGCATCACCAAATGCTGCTGGCAATTCAAGTTTTGGAACTGAATCCTCAATTAATTTTTCAATTTTTCTAAGCTTATGGAAATCTTTAGGATTCACTAGAGTAAAAGCTTCTCCTTTAGAGTTCGCTCGAGCAGTTCTTCCTATTCTGTGCACATAATCCTCAGCGTCATGCGGCACATCATAGTTAATCACCATATTGATCTCTTTAATATCAATTCCGCGAGACATGACATCTGTCGCAACTAAGATGCGTACATTTTTAGCTCTAAACTCGCGCAATACTTCCTCTCTTGCACTTTGATCAAGGTTAGAGGATATGGTTTTGGATTTAAAACCGGCTTTTCTCAAATAACGGTTGATTTCTGATACACGTGCTTTTGCTGAAGTAAATACGATAATACTATCATATTCTGGTTTTTCGTCCAAAATATGTTTCAGTGTTTGTTGTTTCTGGTTGTCGTAGGTTAAATAAACAAATTGTTTTACTCCTGCGGCTGGTTTAGAAACTGCTAGTGTAATTTCCTTTGGATTATTTAAAATCTTTCGCGCCAAGGTTTTTATTTTACTTGGCATAGTAGCACTAAACATTAAAGTTTGATGCTTTTTTGGGAGGTAGGAAATAATTTTGGTTAAATCGTCGAAGAATCCCATGTCTAACATGCGATCGGCTTCATCTAAAACCAAATGTTTAACGTGTTTAAAATTGACGTATCCCATTTTTAAGTGTGAGATCAATTTTCCTGGTGTAGCTACAATAATGTCAGTTCCTTCTTTCAAGGCTTTACGTTGTAACTCCCAATCTTTTCCATCTCCACCACCATATACAGCTTTAGATCCAACGGAAAGAAAGTAGGACAATCCTTGTATTTGTTGTTCTATTTGAATGGCCAACTCACGTGTTGGTACAATTATTAACGTATCAACATTTGTATCTTGTTTGCCAACTAATTTGTTGAGTATAGGCAAAACAAATGCAGCTGTCTTTCCTGTACCTGTCTGGGCGCAAGCGATTAAGTCTTCATTGGCAAGTACAAATGGAATTGCTTTTTCTTGGACTGGGGTTGCATTCTCAAACCCCATGTATGAAAGTGCTTCAAGAAGTTGCTCTTTCAAATTTAATTCGATAAATTTCATATTCTGTGGTGAATATAGATAATTTTTGCCAATCGCATTATAGAAATGAAAACGAGTCTGTAAGTTTGACTTAATATTACCGACCAACTTTAAAAATAATAAACATGTTAAAAAATACGTTCTTGGGCATCTTTGCGGCTATAGCAATGATTACCATCTCTTTAAGTTGTCAGTCGTCCAATGATACCGCAAATGTTGATAAAGTTGAGGTCCCACTATGATAATATGCAACGCGCTTATTTTGCAAGTGGTTGTTTTTGGTGTGTTGAGGCTATTTATGAAAGCATTGAGGGAGTAGAAGAGGTGTATAACGGTTATTCTGGAGGACATACTGAAAATCCAACTTACGAAGCATCCAATACGGGAACAACTGGCCATGCGGAAGCAATCGAAGTGATTTACGACTCGACGAAGGTATCCTTAAACAATTGGTAGATGTTTATTACGGTAGCCAAGATATTGAGCAAGTGAACGGTCAAGGGAATGATAGAGGAAGTCAATACAGAAGTATTATTTTCTATAGTAATGCCAACGAAAAAGAAATCATTGATCAAAAAGTGGCTTCTTTAACGGCAGAGGGATTTAAAGTGGCAAGTGAAATTATGGCTTTTGATAAATTCTGGATGGGCGAGGATTATCACCAAAATTATGAGCGTTTGCATCCGAATCTGGTCTTTTATAGGATTTTGAGATGCCGCCAAAATTTCTACTCCTGATTTTCTTACCCTTACTTCTTATTTCAGTTTTCATATTTATCAAAAATCGCAAGAGTCAAATTTAAGATGCTATTCCTAAGCAAAAGGTAATTTACTTTCAAAGCTTTAGAATTGTTGTGGAGTTAGCAATATTAGAGACGTATTTAGAAGGTGTATTCCCGATAGAAACAACCTTTGAAGGTTATAATTTTGAAATTGTTGTCGGGATTATTGCTCCAATTTTGGCTTATTTCGTTTACACAAAAAAATGCGTTTCAGAAAACGTGGCATTGCTCTTTAACTTTCTGGGCTTATTCACGTTAGCAATAATTATTTTTATTGTCATTACTTCCTTATATGCGCCAAGCGTTTGGGGCGAATCTGCTCCACGAATCACAGTCGAATTCTCACAGGTACCTTATTTACTACTTCCTGTATTTTTGGCTCCTGTGGCAATATTCGCACATATTTTTTCAATCATTCAAATACGGAAATCTCGGAAATCGGTGGTTAAAAATTAAAATTTAAAGCAAAGATTAAATTTTTAACGTCTTGCTTTTTTCAAAGCCGATTAATGGTTATTTTGGCACAACTAAAAATTACCAAAATGAAGATCAGCTCAAACTTTGATAGTGGAAACATTGAAATTGTCTCTGTAAATGACAAGGGAGAAATCAATCTAAATATCCGGAAAGATACCAATTCCGACTTCTTACAGTGGTTTCATTTCCGATTAACCGGCGCCTTGGATACTGCATGTAGTATATCCATATTGAACGCTGGTGAAACCTCTTATGCAGAAGGTTGGGAGAATTATCACGCCTGTGCATCTTATGATAATATTGAATGGTTTAGAGTCCCTGCGCGATATGAGAATGGTGTGTTGGTGATTGATTATTTACCATCAAACAACAGTGTTTATTTCGCTTATTTTGCACCATATTCTTACGATAAGCATCAAAATATGGTTCATAATGCGCAAGTATCCGATCTGTGCAGAGTAGATGTGATTGGCGAAACGGTTGAAGGGCGCGATATTGATATGTTGGTAATCGGAGATGAGGGGATCGGCAGTGTCACATGGGTAATTGCAAGGCAACATCCCGGTGAAAGTATGGCAGAATGGTTTATTGAGGGAATGGTAGATCGTTTGCTGGATGAAAGCGACCCCGTGTCACGAAAACTTTTGGAAGAAACGTGTTTTTATATCATACCAAATATGAACATTGACGGATCAATAGCGGGGAATTTAAGATCAAATGCTGCAGGAGCCAATTTAAATAGGGAATGGGCGGCACCGAGTCTTGAAAGAAGTCCGGAGGTATTTCACTGTTTAAAAAAGATGGATGAAATTGGGGTAGATCTTTTATTAGATGTGCATGGAGATGAAACGATACCGTATAATTTTGTGGCAGCATCTGAAGGCATTCCTAGCTATAATGACAGATTAAAGACGGTCGAAAATAAATTTAAGCAGCATTGGATGCATATTTGTCCTGATTTTCAAGATGAATATAATTATGGTGCTGATAAGCCTGGGACAGCAAATTTGACGGTGTGTTCTAATGCCATTGCAGAACGTTTTAATTGCCTTTCATTTACCATTGAAATGCCATTTAAAGACAATGACGATTTGCCTGATCCAATGTACGGCTGGTCTTCAGAGCGATCAATGCTTTTGGGTGAGTCTGTTTTGAATCCTGTGTTGCATGTGTTAGAGGATCTTTAGTTTAAGGATAGACTTAGATACTACCTCTTTCTCTCTAACGCTCAATTTTTGTGCGGCTTTATGCATCATTTTGTCTTTATTCTTCA
>Ga0213861_10000981_pt1 | contig 25449 bp, 28 predicted proteins | sample PICome_4_FD_160110 | JGI IMG/M metagenome (GOLD analysis project Ga0213861, IMG submission 160110) | Coastal seawater microbial communities near Pivers Island, North Carolina, United States - PICO131 | ecosystem: Environmental > Aquatic > Marine > Coastal | place: USA: North Carolina... | reverse complement strand
ATTCCTTCGTTCCGTTTCTCTACCGAGTGGTGCCGATGAGGATCACATCAAGGCCAGTTACCGCGATGGAATTCTCGAAGTCAAGGTTCCCGTCAAGGAAAGATCAGAGCAAAGTCACAAAATTCAAGTCACCCGCACTCAATAGTTGCACTCTAAATATTTGTGGGCTTGGCTCAATGCCAAGCCCACAATTATTTTTTTAAAACTGGATTGGAATCATGAAAGGTCGCATGTTTGACTTTGTAAGCGTCCTGGCCAGTACATATTAGATCTGTACCGTGAGCAATTTCCCTGGCTTCAATTGATTAGTTTAACGCCTCATGCTCCTTCGATCTGGAGCTTTTGATCAATTCACCCAACTCTCGCGTTGAGTGTTGTTATTGCTTCTGCATTTCAGTGCACCTCACGCTGATTCCCACGATGAACGCGCGGATCGAGGAATCTTTTTAGCCCCTATGTCCGCCAGTGGAAGTGAATGAATAGCAGTCATTGAAAAGGACCAACAATCAGTGTCAGCTATGACCACTTAGCGAACTGTGACATCGTCTCTGTAGAAACAAGCCACAAACACAGACCAACATGTCACTTACTATCACAACCCACTAGATGCAATAACGGATTCTTTACACTTCGCCATGGAAACCTAGGAACGAAATTTGAGGGCAATACAAAAATTGTGGTGGCCTCCGATCTAAGATCGAAAGCCACCACAAATGTATTTTGGAAGATCGTGCCATGTCTCAGTTACGACATGACATCATCCTCATCCATCATCGTTTCACGCGATAAGTGCGAGTCTCCCTGAACCGCAAGAACTCTGGTGAGGGTGCAGGTGCATAAGCCACAACCCTGCATCGTCCAGGATCTGTCAATTTCAAGGTTACCCGACCCTTACGCTTTTTAATGACGCAATTATCCTCTGATGCCTTGGTGACCCTCCATCGAACCGTCACTCCTGCACTTGTTTTAACTGGACGTTGCGTCAATGTCAGTTTCCGACCCAACTCGTATGAACCGGTTCGGGGCGCACGAATTCGTGCTGTTTGACGCACCCGTACCTGAGCAAACCCAGGGGTGATTACCTGAGCGGGTGGCCCAGCCACTGGTCCAGGCCCTGCTGATTCCCCTGGTGTTACACCTGGAGTGGATTCCGCAGGCGGTGGGGTTGTGCCGCCACCATCGGTTGGCGGTGGGGTTGTGCCGCCACCATCGGTTGGAGGTGGTGGTGGGGGTGGCGCGTCCGCACCACCCGATAATCCGACGTCAATGTAGGTGAGGTTTTGATCGCCCAGCACGACTGGGACGTTCTTCGCAGTTTCGCCACCGCTGCCGCCACCGCTACCTGGTCCTTTGCGAGCACTCATTATTACATCGGGAACTTCAGTCTCTTCGCTCACTAAAATTGTTGCACCATTTAATGATGTCCCCGTACCTGCAAATGCTCCAGTGGGACCATCGAGGCTGAAGGTGATTCGATATTCCCCGTTGAAAAGGCCGCTTGTTGCCCAGTTAAACCCATAAATGAGCTTTCCCTGAACGTTAATCTCGCTGCCGTAACTGCCAGGTCCATCTGAGGTCTTTTCGTAGACGGCTTGATTGAAGATCGGATCCGTTGTTCCAGCTCCGACCCACCTCTTTTGTACAGCATCCCACGTGGCCTGTGTGGGATCTGTTATTCGCTGGATGGTCAACCGAGCCCCTGCGGTGAAGACCATCGCAGTAGAGCCTTCTACGGTGCTGGCCTCACTCCCAACAGGTTTGTCAACTTTGGCACCCCAGACTTCATCCGAACCCCGGCCGCTAATCCAACACATTTCGTACTGATTCATCGTTGCATCGAGTGTGTCATCAAAAAGACTGGTCTCCACTCGCACTGGATTTCCTACCGTCCAGTCTCTCACTTCAATGTTGTCCCCCCAATCAATTGTTGTGACTGCGTGATCCTCAGGTACAGCCAAGTTTTCTGCCTGCCATTGATTGTTCGGATCCTTTTGAACGGCACCCCAACAAGGGACATCGCTATCTGGGGTCAACTTTCCTAACTCGATGGTACCTTCAAACAACTCTGTCCCGGCCAGACCTGGAACTACGGGACGTCCATCTTCCTCCGCCCAGAGAACTGGAAAGGAGAGGTTGTTTCCTGCCTCGCCTTCCTCCTCCGCCGCGTACGTCGGCCCAAAAAACGACGCTGTCAAAGCCCCTGTCACTAGCAGTGCGCCGACTTTTTTCGATCGCGTCATAACCATCATTTCTCCATTTCTCAATGTGACTACATGTCATTCCCACACGGTTCACGGAAAATGCCTCGTGAACGGGAATCACTCATTAAAATTATTGTGAATGAATGGATGCGGTAAATTCTCTTTGTCCGTGGGCATCAGAACCCAATGACCGAACAATTATTAGCGTCGTCAATCATCCATGACCGTGTGACACTGTCGGGCGTATTTACGTGATCTTATTTCTTAGCCATGGGGGTAAATTCCGCTCAATGAAAGACACGCATTGCTGTCGTTGAATCAAGTCAAAATAGGTTAACGGTTCTAAAAATTTTCATTCCTCGTCAAATATGGATCATTCAAATAGGCGTTGAAAAGAACAGTTGCTTCCAATTTAAGTTTGGGGTTATTGGGCTCCGCCGCAATTAGGATGAGGAGTTGTTCTGCTTTCTTACCTTGGGCCACTGCGCCATTGCGTTGAACTTCTCGCAATTGATCCAACACATCCATGTGCGAAGCCTTCCACACACTGGGTGGTTCACCCAGTTGAATTGAGAAAAATTATTTCACGGAACTTTGCAACTTATTTCAGCACCGAACTGATTTCAATTCCATGTGGTGCAGATGTGCCCTCAGATCTTCTTGCTTTACCCGAATACTTACTCAAGGACCCTGCCGCGGGTTCACGTTGGACCAAAGTTGCGGTAAGTGCGCGTAAATTTAGGACGACGTCAATACCGCTACGAATCAATAGCGAATATCCGCCGGTTACGTTCCCTTCCTAAAGGCTGCCGCCACAATCGCCACCAAGATGGTCGCTATCAAGATTTGGGTTCCGAAGGTAAGCCAGAAACCCCACTCCGCTGCATTACCGATCACAGCCCCTCCAGCACCGCCAACAACACCGATTAAGACGGTGATGAAACACCCGATGGGTTGCATACTCGGAACTAGGATTCGAGCGATGAGCCCAATAATCATTCCAACGAAGAGGCCGCTGATAAGGCCGGAAATTTCCATGGCGCTACTCAACCATTACTGAGCCCAATTGGGCAAGCGCGGCGAGCCGGGAAAGTGCACGAAAATACTTTTTCCGGTACCCGCCCTTGAGCATTGACTCAGTAAAAATACTCGTAATATCCAGTCCACTATTAACTATTGGCACTGACCGGTCATAGAGCCGATCGACCAGACTGACAACTCGTAGGGCTTGTGTTTCATTTCGAACTATATTTACATCTAACAACCCCAAGAGTGACAAGTTTTCAACCATGGGTCCGTATTGGGCTGGGTGTACCTGGGAAAGGTGGTCCAGAAGTCCCTGCCAGTTATCCATTGCCGCATTCGTAGTTGATGCACAGACTTTCTCTACTTCCGATTCCGTGAAGACTCTCTGATTCAGATCGAGGTTGCGATGACGGTAATCGGGTCCTTCGATCCGAATCACGTCGAAATGAGCGGAGAGCCCTTGAATCTCTCGCAGGAAATTATCCGCCGCGAAACGCTCCTCCCCTAAACGGTCCGGCAGCGTATTTGAGGTTGCGGCGATTTTGACTCCGCGGTCCACCAGCTCATTGAGAAACGTAGACATCAGCACGGTATCCCCTGGGTCGTCAAGCTCAAATTCATCGATACACACGAGCTTTCGATTGGCGAACTGGTCAACGGCATTTCTAAACCCAAGCAACCCAATAACATTCGTGTACTCAACGAATGTGCCAAACGACTTTGGTTCGGGTGCTGCATGCCAGAGAGCCGCTAGCAAGTGGGTTTTGCCAACCCCGAAACCACCGTCGAGGTACACCCCGGGACGAACCTCTGGAGCCTTACTTCTTTTGAAGAATCCCTTTGTAGTCGGAGCTCCCACACGTTGAGCGAATACGTTGACGCCCTCACGAGCACCGTACTGAGAGGGCTGCTCCTCATTGGGAATGTAGTTCTCAAAGCTGGCACCCTCGAACTGGGCTGGGGGAACCAATTGTTCAACGATCTGGGTTGCACTGACCGACGGGAATACGTCTGTGAGTCGTTGCACTCCCATACTTTAGGCCCAGTAGGGTTCACGGGTGAGTATCGCAACCGAGACCGTCGTATTCTTTGCAATAGCCTTTTTTATTTTTGGGCTCGTCTTCGTCCTCTTGGGATTGTCGAGTGAGCGGGGCTACTGGTCCCAACGCGATCCTTCGGGTGATGCACGCAAAGCTGCCACGGGTTTTCACACGATTTATCACCGCGCGTTCTCAATCGCCGCTGGTGAGTATCGGGCACCACTGAGAATCGCCGCGATCGGAGTTGTGTTGTGGTACTTCGCCATCGCTTCGCTCATTATCGCTGGCATCATGGCCGTGGTTTAGACCTCAAGGGCTGAACTACCTTTGTCGGGCTGACAGGACTTGAACCTGCGGCCTTCCGGCCCCCAGCCGGACGCGCTACCAAACTGCGCCACAGCCCGCGACACGAGTCGCAACCCTATCTCATGATTGCGAAACCGATTGAGCACCTCTATCGGCGCGACCGTTTTTCACGCACACGCATAACAATTCGAATCGGAGTTCCGTCAAACCCAAAGTCCTCGCGCAAGCGACGTTCAATGAATCTGCGGTATCCGGCCTCTAGGAAGCCCGTTGTGAAGAGCGCGAATGTTGGGGGTGACGCGGAAACCTGAGTGCCGAAGAGAATCCGTGGTTGTTTGCCACCACGCAGTGGGTGGGGGTGCGCGGCGGTCAAATCAGCGATAAACCGGTTGAGTGCACCCGTTGGGATACGTGAGTCCCAGTTGTCCAGGGCCAACTCCAGTGCCGGCGCCAATTTCTCTACGTGACGCTTTGTCTTGGCCGAAATATTGACGGTAGGAGCCCAAGCGACCGAAGCCAAATCCCTGTCAATCTCTTTTGCGAGGTATCCTCGACGGTCCTCATCGGTCAAATCCCACTTATTAAACGCGATAACTAAGGCTCGTCCCGACTCAATCACCATGGTGATTATTCGCTGATCTTGTTCACTCAATGGCTCAGACGCATCGATGAGAACGATCGCCACCTCAGCGCGGTCAAGTGCCGCCTGGGTTCGCAGTGTCGCGTAGTACTCATGACCGGAAGCTTCCTTGGCTCGGCGCCTGATACCCGCGGTGTCAACAAACCACCACAGTCGGTCTTTGATCTCAACTAATTCGTCAACAGGGTCAACTGTTGTACCCGCAACGTCGTCAACCACAACTCGGTTTGAGCCGGCAAGGGCATTAAGCAGCGAGGATTTACCAACATTGGGCTTGCCCAGCAACGCGACTCTTCGAGGCGCACCTTCCTTGCCTTGACCCGATCCTGTCTCCGGAAGCACTTTCACGATTGCATCAAGAAGATCTCCCGAGCGACGGCCGTGTAGGCCCGAAACCGGGTGCGGCTCCCCCAGCCCTAATCCCCATAAGGCTGTCGCTTCCAGCTCGGCGTTGTGATCGTCGGCTTTTGTAGCAACAAGAATTGCCGGTTTACCTGATTTGCGAATTACATCAACAACGTATTCATCGGATGTTGTTGCACCGACCATGGCATCAACGACAAAAACAATAACATCGGATTCATTAATTGCGCGCTCAGCCTGTGCCGCAATTTGGGCATGAATACCCCGGGTATTGCGCTCCCATCCACCAGTGTCCATAACGAGGAATTTTCGGCCATTCCATTCGGCTTCGTAACTGACCCGATCTCGAGTTACCCCGGGAACATCTTCAACGACAGCTTCTCGGCGACCAATCATGCGGTTCACCAGTGTCGACTTGCCCACGTTGGGGCGACCGACGATTGCGACTACCGGAAGATTTGCGGTCGACGCCATATCCGCTAGATCGGCATCAAATTCCCCAAATTCCTCACGAACAGCAATGAGAGCAGCCGCAAGAAGCGCATCCTCGTCCATGGGTTCAAAATCGGCGTCATCATGATCCATTAGGTCTTGAGTTTCGGCTGGATCAACCGGGTTAACTGATTCGTAGTCATTTTCATCCATGTCGCTGTTCGCTCGCCTTCACATTTCCATCGATTTCACTTGGTTTCGCGCCACTGCGACGACTCCCCAAAGTACACAGGTGCACTGCCCTACTGTGCAGAGGGCTTGTGAAAGTCAGCTCAAGAATAGGTTTTGTGGGCCAAAATGACCAACTGATCCACGACTTGTTCGAGGCTTAAATCACTCGTGTCGAGGAATTGAGAATCCGGAGCAGGCTTTAGGGGTGAGTGCTCACGCCCTGAGTCCTTCTCATCCCGCAGATGCAATTCCTCTTGGGTTTGGGCAATTTTCTCGTTGCTCGCAAGCGGGTCCACTTCTAGGCTGCGCCTTCGCGCACGGGCCTCGGGCGTTGCCGTGAGAAAAACCTTGAGCTTAGAGTCGGGAAGGACAACTGTGCCGATGTCTCGGCCCTCAATCACGATTCCAAAGTCCGAATTTTCGACGGCTTCACGCTGAAGCTCGACGAGGAGTTCCCGCACCTCCTGCACCGCGCTCACCGCGCTCACGGCTGCACTCACCTCAGGCGACCGAATTGCGCTAGTTATATCTTCACCGTTGGCTGAAATACTGAAATTCCCAGGATCGGTCGTAATCTCAATCGTGGTGTCTCGTGCCTGTCGCGCTACCGCCTCGTGATCATCGAGATCAATATTGGCCTTCAGCACAGCCCAGGCAATCGCTCGATACATGGCGCCGGTGTCGAGCATCACCCAACCAAGACGCTGGGCAACCGCCCGACTGACAGAAGACTTCCCCGATCCTGCCGGACCATCAAGGGCCAGGGTCCTTGTCGTCATTGCCGACCTCGAGTGTCAAAGCCCTGGTCCTGCAGCCCCTGTTCGAGTGCTACTGACTGACCGGCCGGTACGTAGAGTTGCACAATTCCACTTGGCGCTCCCATAACATGCTCTATCCGGACATCCTCGAGGTTAATGTTTAACGACCCAACACCAGAAAAGAGTTCAGCAAGTGCCCCGGGTTGATCGGAGATCATGACGTTAACCGATTCAAATCGATTTTGCCCAGTTCCATGTTTGCCGGGAATCCGCAATTTACCTTCATTCCCCGCTCGAAGTGTGTGCTCAACCCGTTCCCTATCCTCCGTTTCAAGTGCTAGGGACAACTCGGCTAGTTCAGTGCTAACTCTGCGCAGGACGCGTGAAATTTCCACAGCGTTTCCTTGCAAAATGTCCCCCCATAACTGCGGGTCCGATCCAGCAATACGTATTGCATCGGCTAACCCAGAACCTGAAATTGCCAGATCGGATTGCTCCGCTTCCAGAAGTTGGGCTGCAAGGGTGCTGGAGACGAGTTGCGGAACGTGTGAAATCAAGGCGACCGCGCGATCATGATCTTGGGGGTTCATTGTGACTACTGCGCCACCCATATCGGCGATAAGTTTGCCTGCTTGTGCTTGGGAATCCGCACTGCCTTGGGTCAGAACCCAGACTCTATCTTGGAAAAGATCAGCTCGGGCGGCGCCGGGTCCAGCGACTTCCCGACCCGCCATTGGGTGAGCGCCCATAACCCGCCCACTTTGGATTAATTCAGCGTCAAGTTCGGCGATGATCGAATTTCGAACCGAACTGACATCAAGGAGCAACGCACCTTCATTGGTATGGAAAGCCTCATTCAGTGTCCTGGCTGCCGCACTGGGGGGGACACAAATGAAAACAATTTCCGGCCGCTGTTGTTTCACGGCAGCAGATTTTGGTAGGCCCATCTGCAGGGCTTGCGAAATGTGATCAGAATTGATGTCCTCAACCGTCACGGTATAGCCGAACTTGTTCAGTGACAAAGCAATCGATGTGCCGATCAGTCCGCAACCAATAATGTGGACACTAGGCGCCATTTGCGTCCTTGACCTGTGGCTTTGTGAGGTCTGCCCGCAGTACTTCGGCACCGCGCAGGTACACATGTTCTATTTCACTGCGGTTTTGTTCAGTTTCAACCTGCGCCATGATCCGAACAACCCGCTGAAGGGCTCCATCGACGTTCATTTCTTGAGCGCACATGAGTGGCACGTCGGTCAAACCATGGATTCGGATTCCGGCTGCGGGGAATGCACACGTGAGATCTGGTGTTCCCGTAAGGAAAATGCTAACGACCGAGTCCTGTGATACGCCGTTGCGGTTCAGCATTTGGTCAATTAATTCTGCAACGGCTTCGTTCATTTCCTCTACATTATTTGCCATGAGGCAGGTCGCGCCTCTGATTGCTCTTATCGCCATTGCTGGAGTCTAATCAGGTGGATTACAGGCCTGCAGCGGTGTAAAGCGCTCGGAGTTGCGCCCCATTAATCACCCTGAGAATTCCTGGTCTTTGCTGGCCTAATGCCACAGGGCCGATTTTGGTGCGTACGAGAGCGGTTACCGGTGAACCCACCGCGTCAAACATGCGTCGAACGATCCGATTGCGACCTTCATGGATAACCAACTCCACCATGACCGAATTTTTCGTTCGATCGATAATTCGGGCTTTCGTGGCTTGAGCGGTTCCATCATCGAGTTCAACCCCACTCATTAACTCAGAAAGCGCCTTGTTCGTGAGTTCTTTGACAGTAGCAATGTACGTCTTATCGACTCCATAACTTGGATGGATCAATCGATTTGCTAGTTCACCGTCGTTGGTGAGTAGGAGTAATCCTTCGGTGTCCGCGTCAAGTCTGCCAACATGGAAAACTCGTTGTTCCAATTCGGTGACGTAATCGCCAACACATGGGCGCCCTTGGTCGTCGACCATAGTGGTTAACACGCCTTTTGGTTTATTTAACGCGTACACCACGACTTCAGCTTTGGTTTGAAGTCGTTCACCATCAACATGAATGATGTCAACCTCAGGGTTAACCCGACGTCCTTGTTCACGCACAGGTTCACCATTGATGCTGACACGACCTTGGTCAATCAAGATTTCACATGAGCGACGACTACCGATACCCGCCGCGGCTAACACTTTTTGGAGTCGGATTTCAGTGTCAGTCACCGGAAGCAACCGACTCTAATACTGCATCAAGGTCAGCGAGATCGGGTATGTGCTCGGCAAGTGGAGGCAAATCCTCGAGTGAAGAAATGCCTAGACGCTCAAGGAAGAAAGATGTTGTCTTATAAAAGATTGCTCCCGATTCATTCTCGGTTCCTGCCTCTTGAATGAGGCCTCTTGTAAGCAGTGTCTTAATTACACCGTCGACGTTTACTCCACGGACGGCACTGACACGGCCACGAGTGACGGGTTGACGGTAGGCAATCACGGAGAGGGTTTCAAGAGCGGCTTGAGTCAACTTGGCCTGCTGTCCGTCAACAACCCAGCGTTCAATCAAGGGTGAGCATTCACTACGAGTGTAGAAGCGCCATCCACCTGCAACTTCACGCAAATCAAATCCACGCATTGACTCGGTGTAATCCTTGGATAAATCCTTGAGTGTCTGCTCAACGTCAGGGAGTGGTTCCTTTGTTATCTGAGCTAGTTCCATTGCCGGCATCGGCTCGTCGGTGAGTAGTAGAAGTGCTTCTATTGCAGCGCTGAGACTTGGAGCACCGAGGTCGGGTGCCTCCTCGACCACATCTTCCATGACTTCTTCAACTGATTCACTCATCGATTTCTCCTGATCCTTGTATCGAAATCACTTGGGCTTGTGTCTCTGCATCAACATCACGCTCAACGTCAAATTCGTCGGTCACATGGATGTCACCTTCATTTTGACCGACCCAACGCACTGTCAGATCACCCAGTGGGGAAATTTGTTCAAACAACACAGCCTGTTCGCGGTAGAGCTCAAGTAACGCAAGAAAGCGTCCAACAATCAACAAAGTTGTGTCGCAGTCTTGGGTGAGCGCCCTAAACGTGGTTGTTCCTACGCGCCGAAGCCTTTCAACAATGATTGCTGCTTGCTCCCGAACGCTTACCCGCTGAACGTGGATATGCCCCAGACCAACTTCTTCAACGGGCTTTGGTGCCAATGCGAATGCAGCCATGACCGCAAATTGATCTGGCCCGATACCCAATAAAACTTCTGGTAAGAGTTCGGCAAATTGTGGTTCTAGTCCCACAGCGCGCGGGATAGATTTACTCGCTGTTCCCATCATTTGAGTGAAGAGCACAGTGATCTCTTTGTATGCTCGGTACTGCAAAATTCGAGCGAAAAGCAAATCCCTAGCCTCAAGTAATGCCAAATCTTCCTCGTCTTCGACTTCACCACGAGGAAGAAGTCTGGCCGCTTTTAGATCAAGGAGTGTCGCCGCAACAACGAGGAAGCTACTTGTTTCATCGAGGTCCCACTGCTCCCCCTGCCCACGAATATGAGAGATGAATTCATCTGTGACCGTGTGGAGGGCTAATTCGGTTACTTCGAGTTTGTGTTTTGAAATGAGAGACAGAAGCAGGTCAAACGGACCCTCGAAATCTCCAACACGTACGGAGAATCCTTCTTTTACGCTAACACTTTCGTCGACGACTTCGGTACTCACCTAACAGGTCACCTAGCAAGTACCTCGCGCGCCAACCTGCGGTACGCCTCAGCACCACTGCTGTTCGGTGCAAATGAAGTGATGGGTTCTCCCGCGACAGCTGAATCAGGGAATTTAACGGTTCGATTAATTGTTGTTGAAAAAACCGTGTCACCGAATGCGCCCGTAACGGACTCAAGAACTTCTCGACTGTGAAGTGTTCGTGGGTCGTACATGGTGGGTAATACACCAACTATTCGGAGATTTGGATTGAGCCGTGACACAACCTTGTCAATTGTGTCCTTGAGCATGGCCACGCCGCGCAAAGCAAAATACTCACACTCCATGGGAATAATGACTTCGGTACTTGCGGTAAGTGCATTTAAGGTGAGCAAACCCAAAGAGGGCTGACAATCGATGAGCACAATGTCGTAGTCGTTAATGATTGGAGCGAGCACCCTTTGAAGTGAGTACTCTCGGCCGACCTCGCTCACCAATTGGACTTCAGCTGCAGAAAGATCGATATTGCTCGGGACAAGATCGAGCCCAGGCACGCGTGTATTCACAATTACGTCACCAATATGACAATCATTTTGAGTCAACAGGTTGTAGATCGAGAGTTCCATTTCATTCGGGTTCAGGCCAAAAGCAACTGAGAGGGCCCCTTGTGGATCAAAGTCAACAAGAAGAACCCTGCGGCCGTATCCGGCCAAAGCCGCACCCAAAGACACTGTTGACGTCGTTTTACCGACACCACCTTTTTGGTTGACCATGGAAATCACCCTGGCCGGACCATGCTTTTCCAATATGGGTGGCTCAGGGATGACCGCCGTTTTGGTCTCTACCGATTCCTCGCTCATGATGGCTGCCAGCCTACTGTGTCCTGATATTGATTTCCTCGATTGGCATGGCCGATTACCCGACCTAGCGTGGTAGACGGGATTACTTGGCGATCAGGTGGCTCTTGGGTGCGATGCAGCATATATTTCCCGAAGCGTGTCAACAGTTACCAGCGTGTACACCTGGGTAGTCGTCACAGATGCATGCCCGAGCAGCTCCTGGACCGTACGGACATCGGCTCCGCGCTCAAGTAAATGGGTGGCATAACTGTGACGAAGGCTATGCGGGCTCACACCCGGAATTTTGGCTCGCGCAGAGGCTTGATTGACGCATTCCCAGGCACTTTGACGCGACATTGGGTTTCCTCGGCGGTTGAGGAACAATTTGTGCGTTCCGGCTCCTTTGGCAACCAGAGTGGAACGCTCCCCGTGAACATATTTTTCGATGGCCTCCAAGGCATATGTGCCGACGGGAATCAGTCGTTGCTTATTGCCCTTTCCTGTAACGATAACCGTTTCGGACTCGGGATCTATGTCATCCACGCATAAATTGGTTAATTCGGATATACGCATGCCGGTTCCATAGAGCAGTTCCATAATTGCCCGGTCACGTTGAGGGAGATCACCGCTATCGGTTGCATCGATGAGGGCAATGACGGATTCATAAGGCAAAGCTTTCGGCAGCCTGAGCGGGATGGAAACGGGGTGAATATCAACTGCAGGGTTTGCCACTGTCCAGTCTTCGGTTATACAGAATTTGTGGAAACCACGCACAGACACGATCGTTCTGGCTGCGCTCGCGGCACTGAGGTCACCAGCAAGTGAAGTAGCAAAATCACTTATTGCATTGACATCAACATCATCGAGAGTGACAAGGCCGCGTTCTTGGCACCAATTCTGATACCGTCCCAAATCACGCGTGTAGGCGCTGACCGTATTGGCGGAAAGCCCTCGTTCAATACTGACATGATCGAGGTAGCCGCGAATCGCCCGCTCTAAGTTCAGGCGATTGCCTCAGCGAGAGTAACCAGAGGGTAGTCAAAGGATTCCGCCACCGCTGAATAAGTGACTTTATGATCATGGACGTTCAGGCCCAATGCCAGTGCGGGATCGTCTATGAGAGCCTGCTTCCACCCCTTATCAGCAAGTGCGACCGCGTAGGGCAGCGTCACATTTGTCAAAGCATATGTTGAGGTGTGGGGCACAGCCCCAGGCATGTTGGCAACGCAGTAGAACACTGAGTTGTGGACCTCATAAGTTGGATCAGCATGTGTAGTTGGACGTGAGTCTTCAAAGCACCCACCCTGATCAATCGCAATATCAACCAGCACTGACCCTGGTTTCATGCGTGACACCAGTTCATTAGAAATCAACTTCGGCGCCTTTGTCCCGGGCACAAGCACTGCACCGATAACCATGTCAGCATCGAGGACCGCCTGTTCGATTTCAAAAGCATTCGATGCAACCGTCTGCATGTGACCCTGGTAAATAGCATCCACCCGGCGTAAGCGAGCTATGTTCTTATCCAAGAGTAGGACTTCGGCCTGCATGCCAAGTGCAATCGCGGCTGCATTCATTCCAGCAACTCCTGCCCCAAGAACCACGACCTTCGCCGCGTATACACCCGAGACACCGCCCATGAGCACGCCACGACCGCCGTGGGCGCGTAGGAGCGAGTGGGCACCCACCTGAGGTGCCAACCGACCAGCAACCTCAGACATGGGAGCCAGTAGTGGGAGCGACCCGTCAGCAAGTTCTACAGTTTCATAAGCGATCGCAGTTGCCCCTGACGAGACAAGCGCATCCGTACATTCCTGCGATGCCGCCAAATGGAGATACGTGAAGATCACTTGACCCTCGCGCATGCGATGGTACTCCGCGGCTATGGGCTCCTTCACCTTAAGAATCATGTCCGAGGTCTCCCAGACAGCATCTGCAGTGTCGAGCATGATCGCACCAGCACTGACGAATGAAATATCGGCAATCGAGGAACCGATCCCCGCTCCAGCCTCAATGACGACTTCGTGGCCGTGGGTTACAAGCTCATGAACACCCGCTGGAGTGATCGCTATCCGGTACTCATGGTTCTTGATTTCTTTGGGAATTCCAACGCGCACAGCAGCCTCATTTTCTCGGTTTTAAACGTGGACGCGAATCTACACGGATGGGAGTCTGCCAAGTGATTTCAGCCCCTCTCGCGCGCTCCAAGGCGCACTCGCACCCCTCAACACTCGACGTGGGTCTAATCGCCACGTCCATGCGGCGAGGACACCAATTACCGCTGTCGGATTCCCTAATTCACCGCCCAACACCAAGTCGACAGCCTCTTCCAAAGGGACCCAGGCGCACGGCAGGTCCATTTCTTCGGCTTCTCCGGTAACTACTCGCCCATCAGGCAACTCAGTGATTTCACGCGCAAGATAGATTCGAATAGCTTCACTGGACCCACCCGGTGAGTTATAAAAATCAACCAACGTTTCCCAGTGAGCCGCCTGCACCCCCGCTTCCTCGGCCAATTCCCGTTGAACAGCAACGAGTGGATTTTCATCAACTTTGTCAAGGAGCCCGGCAGGGGTCTCGAAGAGAAACATTCCTAGTGCTTGTCGGTACTGCCTAATCAGGAGAACTTCATCATGGTCATTAAGAACGAGAACCGCAACGGCACCTGGATGAATGACAATGTCGCGCTTGACCCGCTGTCCGGCAATATCGACAGTTTGAACATCGACTCTCCACTTTCCACCCACATGTACCGTTTCGCTATTAACGAGAACGGCCGGTTCGACAGTGTCCCTGACCGGTCCACTCCAGGAAGCGAGCACGGCGTAAACCTAAGCTTCCGCTGCAGAGAAGTCCTGTTGCAATGAGCGCTCCCGGGTAATCGCAGCTTCAATGAGGCCAACAAAAAGTGGGTGCGCATTCGTTGGTCGCGAACGCAATTCTGGGTGGGCTTGAGTTCCAATGTAATACGGGTGCACTTCGGCTGGAAGTTCTACAAATTCAACAAGGCGCCCATCGGGTGAGGTGCCGGAGAAATCTAATCCAGCCTCGCTGAGTTGGTCGCGATACTCATTTGCCACCTCAAAACGATGTCTGTGACGCTCTTCAATGTATGGAGTTCCGTATACCTTGTAGGCGACCGAACCTTGGGTCAGTTTCGCCGGATACAGCCCCAAACGCATGGTTCCACCCATGTCGCGCTCCCCAGAAACGACATCACGTTGATCGGCCATTGTCGATATAACCGGGTGTGGTGTCGACTCATCAAATTCGACCGAGTTCGCATTTACAAGGCCCGCGATTGTTCGGGCGTATTCGATCACCATGCATTGCAGGCCGAGGCATAATCCAAGAGTTGGAAGCCGATTCTCACGTGCATAAGTCAAGGCACCAAGTTTTCCTTCAATCCCCCGAACACCAAACCCACCAGGCACACACATCGCGTCAAGATCGGAAAGATTCTTAGCCGCTCCCTCCCGTGTTGCACAATCATCGCTTGAGACCCAGCGGATGTTCACGCGGCAGTTATTGTGAAAACCGCCGGCGCGCAAGGCTTCCGTGACCGAGAGGTAAGCATCTGGCAAATCAATGTACTTGCCAACCAGTCCAACGGTTACTTCATATTGTGGATGGTGCACCCGCTCCAATAATTTATCCCACTGATCCCAGTTCACATCACGGAAAGGAAGGTCAAGTCGGCGAACAACATAGGCGTCTAAACCTTCAGCATGGAGCACTTTGGGAATGTCGTAAATACTGGGCGCGTCAACTGCTGCAACGACTGCCTCAGCGTCAACATCGCACATCATTGAGATCTTTTGCTTGATGGAATCGGGAACTGGTCGATCCGCACGCAAGACGATTGCATCAGGTTGGATGCCGATACTGCGAAGAGCCGCAACCGAATGCTGGGTTGGCTTGGTCTTTAATTCACCAGAGGGACCGATGTAAGGCAACAGCGAAACGTGTAGGAAAAACACGTTTTCTCGCCCGACTTCGTGACGAATCTGCCGCACGGACTCTAGGAAAGGCAGGCTTTCGATATCCCCCACCGTTCCACCAACCTCGGTGATGACTACGTCAACATTGGGCCCAGCCATTCGCCTAATGCGGGACTTAATTTCATTAGTTATATGCGGTATGACCTGAACGGTGTCTCCCAGGTACTCACCACGTCGCTCTTTTGCAATTACCGTTGAATAGATCTGACCAGTCGTAACATTAGCTGAACCGTGCAAATTTGTATCGAGAAAACGTTCGTAATGACCAATATCCAGATCTGTTTCAGCCCCATCATCGGTAACGAAAACCTCGCCATGCTGAAATGGATTCATGGTTCCAGGGTCCACGTTGAGATACGGGTCTAACTTTTGCATCGTCACGCGCAGTCCACGCGCGGTGAGTAGATTACCCAGCGAAGATGCCGTCAACCCCTTGCCGAGTGATGAGGCAACGCCTCCGGTGACGAATATGTGCTTAGTCCCAGTTTTCTCCACGGGAGTAAAGCCTATCAGTGTTCCGGGCGTGACCGACACGACTCGCGAAAGACCGGGTAAGACTACTTTTTCGCACCCAGCTCAAGGAGTTCAATCGCGTGCGCACCACCGTGCTCAGAGTCCGGCAGCCCAGAAAGCATCCGAGTAATCTCTCTCACCCGAGCATCTCCATTTACCAACGCCACCGTTGTTTCCACTGAGTTGGTCGCGGCTTTCTTCTCCACTACCAAATGCCGATCGGCAAAAGCGGCGACCTGAGGCAGATGCGTTACAACGATCACTTGGGTGTGTTGGGCCAGTGCAGCGAGTCGCCTACCCACCTCGACGGCAACAGCCCCACCGATACCTGCATCGACTTCATCGAAAATCATGGTGGGTACCGGATTCTCGCTGGCAAGGGCCACCTCGATGGCGAGCATCACGCGACTAAGTTCACCGCCTGAAGCAAAGCGTGACAACGGTAGAAATTTGGCACTCTCGTGCGCCGCGAGCATAAAAACCACTCGGTCACAGCCAGTGCGAGTCCACAATTGCGGATCCGTCTCAACCTCAAGTTCAATCCTCACTTGGGCAAATGGCATGGAAAGACCTCCGAGCTCAGCCTCAATCCTCTTTTCCAGTGCCTTGGCGGCCGCGGTCCTAACTTCGGTTAATGTCTGCGCCTCGCGGGTCACCTCAATTAGTGCAACCGAGATTTCACCCACTAATTCGTCCAAGCGTGAGTCCTTAGAGAGGATGTTTTCAAGTTCACTCTGGGCCTGATCCCGCCAAGCGATCACTTCAGCCAAGGTTGATCCGTATTTTTTCTTGATCGCTGACAACTGGGATACTCGATGTTCTAGGTCAGCTAACTCTGCAGGGTCAGCCCCCAACGCAGACAGGTAATTGCCAAGCTCTGCGTCGAGATCAGATAATTCAGCCAGCGCCGACACGATGCGAGCGAGGTGTGGAGATAATTCCGAATCAAGTTCGCGGCCATGCTCGAGTGATTTAGCGGTCTCACTTAACTGGTCAATTATCGGGGCTGAACGCGCCTCTCTCCCTGAATCATTTGTTCCTGAGAGAAAATCACGCGCCGCCCCAACATAACCATTGAGATTATCAACATTTCGCATCACTGAGATTTTTTGTGCGGCCTGATCATCTTCGTCTTCGATTAAGTTTAAATCTGAGATCTCATTTATGCCTTGCTGCAGAACAAATATTCTGGCCTGTTGATCACTTTCATTCGCTCTCAAATTGTCTTGCTCTTTACGTAATCTCCGATATTCACGAAGCGCATTCTGGTACGCGGTTCTAGCGCGAGCCGTGGATTCGCCGCCAGCACGGTCAAGAAGTTCTAATTGCTTCACGCCATCACGCAATAAGACTTGATCTGATTGACCATGTAACGCAATTAGATTTTCACTCACTTGGCGCAAAGCGCTTGCCGGTACTTGTCGGCCTCCCAAAAAGATTTTTCCTCGTCCACTTTGAGTAATTTCCCGCGAGATGAGAAGTGAGAGCTCACCTGAATTATCGATCTCCTCGCACTCCCCACCACTTTTCTCAACCAATGAGAGCACTAGCGATCCGGTTGTTCCATCAAATTTCACTTCGCAATCCACTCGGGCTCGATCCGCTGAGTCAAGCACCAATTCAGCGCTTGCGCGATCACCCATGAGTAATCCAATACTTTGCAAAATCATGGACTTTCCTGCACCCGTTTCACCGGTCAAAACTGTTAGTCCAGAATCCAGTTCAATGGACGCCGCTGAAATGATTCCCAAGTTTAAGATCGTTAACGACTCGAGCATGTCTTACTCGCTCTCACCGAATTTGACGTCATTTTCCAACACCACGCCAACCTTCGACGGGTAATTGAAATTTCGCCACTAGTCGGTCCGTGAATGGTGCCGGAACAAGTCGAGCGAAGCGAACTGGTTGGTCGTTGGCGCGCACTTCCAGGCTCGAACCGGCGGCAACCGCGATCATACGCCTACCGTCTGCCCACATAACAGCATCAGCTTCAGGTGAAAGCTCAAGCCGAATGACACTTGTTGGAGCAATGACCGATGGTCGAGCAAAGAGTGAATGTGCACTGATGGGGAGTAACAGGAGCGCACTGACTTCCGGCCACACAATCGGGCCACCGGCCGAGAATGCGTACGCTGTCGATCCTGTTGGGGTCGCACAGATCACTCCATCACACCCCCAGCGACTCAATGGATGGTCGTCCACGTGGGCAAGGACGCTAATCATTTTCTCCCGGTCGTGCTTCTCCAAGCTAATTTCATTCAGGGCCCATGTTCGATCCACGGCTTCTGACCCCTGAAAAATCATTACGTCAAGGGCTAGTCGCTCCTCAACACTCCACTCTCCACCAGCAATGGCGTCAATGACGAACTGCAGATTTTCTTCTTCTGCTTCAGCGAGAAACCCGACGTGTCCCAAATTCACTCCCAAAATCGCCGCTCCCGACTCTCGCCCAAGTTCAGCCGCACGGAGCATCGTGCCGTCGCCACCGATAACCAATATCAAATCTGTCGGTAATAATCCCGGCACTCCGGTGACTTCATGTGTGCCAAACGGGGCATTTTCGGACTCGTCACTTTCTCTGCTGGTCGTGATCTTGTGCTTACTCAGTCCAGTGTCCACAGAATCAGCGATTCGCAGTGCATGATTTGATTGACTATTGACAACAACGTGTACCCGAGAGGGAGCCCCGATTGCACGGATCATGCTGGTCCTTCCTCAATGGCAATGTCGATCATGCTCGCTAAGTCTGTCGTATCTGGGCTCACGTGCATACCCTGCACTTGGGGCCTGTGTGTCAGCCATAAGAAATATTCCACATTGCCCTTTGGGCCGGGTAATGGGCTTGCCGCGATACCCGAAATATTCCACCCGCTTGTTATACCTGCTTGGGCCACTCGATTCACTGCCAATTTGCGAATTTCTGGGTCACGAACTACTCCGTGTGATGCGCTGACTGCATCCCGCCCCGCCTCAAATTGAGGCTTCACCATCAGGAGCATCTCGCCCTTTGGGTCTATTAGAGAGGTGAGGGCTGGCAACACGGTTGTTAAAGAGATGAAAGAAAGATCAGCTACGACCACCTGAGGAACAAATTCAAGTTGATGAGGCTCCAAGTATCGAATATTTTGACGTTCCATGACCTGCACCCGTGGATCCGTTCGCAGTGACCAGGCGATTTGCCCGTAGCCGACATCAACGGCCAGCACTCGTGCAGCACCTGCTTCAAGTGCGACTTGGGTGAACCCCCCTGTTGATGCGCCTGCATCAAGAACGTAACGCCCCGATAGCGAAATGGGGAAAGCATCTAAGGCTCCCAATAACTTGTGTGCACCTCGTGAGACATATGAGTCCCCGTCACTCTCAACGATCAAATTCGATTGAGGGCTAACCCCTGTTGCAGCCTTGAGCGCCACCATGCCATCAATTTTGACTCTACGTTCATCAATTGCAGTCTGAGCTTCGCCTCGAGATCGAACCAATCCACGCGAAACCAACTCGGCATCCAGCCTGCGCATGAACCGTTATCGATCTAAATTCACCATGACATCACGCAACCGGTCATGAACCTGCGTCAAGATGCCATGGTGGGAATGAATATCTTCTAGGTCAATCGCCTGAATTAGCTCCAATGCAGAATCAACTTCGCTGTTGCCCGTGGCTTCCCACATTGGCAACACGAGATCTGCGTCAACCATCTCGTCTAGGACCAATAAATCCTGACCGCCGGAAATTATTTCAGTTTCCGAATCTGATTCTGAACCAGCCACCAAATTCACATCAATTTCAGGATTCATACTCAACCACAACCTTCTTCTTTTTCTTAGTGGGCGCTTCGTTCTCTGCCCCCTGTGAATCTAATGTGTCTTGTGAAGGGGGCGAATCCTGTGTTTTGACGACTGTTTCACCCTCTACCGTGGCGATCAAAGACTCAACTTTTTCAACTCTTGCCCTCAATGCAGCTAGTTCGTCCTCGCGAACAAAACCCACACGACCTATCGCCTTGTCAACTTCAGCGCGGATAAGTCCGATCAGTAAATCACGATTGGTTTTACTCTGGGCCATCAAGTCATCCGCTGCTTGCGCCACACTGGACGCCATGTCAGCCGGTTGCCTGGTACCAAGGGATACACCTTGGGCAATCAGCGACCCGGCAACCTCCATGGCTTTTGCTGCGGTTGCCTCGGTGAGCCCTGTAGCCATCTCAAGATAATTGCGCAATGTTGAAAGATTCGGTACTGATTCAAACATGAGTCTCTTCCTTTACCAATTAACGTGACCACCGCTGGACACTGCTTATCTTTTATTCCCCTTATTCGAGATCAAATAAACCTAGATCAAGGGTAATCCGTCCTTGCGTGAACGCATCCAATCCGACTTCATCCGCCATGGCCCACTTTAGGCTATCGGCTGCCCGTAAGCGATTGAGCCGCGTGCCTCCCGTGGCGCGAACACACATTTCCATCTCGACAAAGGTCGCCCTTGCGCCACCACAGACGTGGCCTTCGGTAATCGTGCTCGAATCCGGGTAACCACAAATCAGCCCTTGAACGCTCTCGCATATATAGTCAGCCCGCAGGTTTGCACTCCACACATCTGCGGTCTGTGTCACCCCGGAGAGCACCAGCATTGTGGGTATTCCCGCCGCGATTCCGGCTGCAATATCCGTGTCGTAACGATCTCCCACCAAAAGAGGTCTCTCCCCTGGAACAGCAGCCCTTGTCCGATCCATCATGGCTCGATCTGGTTTCCCACCGACGCCATCAGGGTCACGTCCCGCGGCATTGCGCACCGCATCAACGAGGGAGCCATTGCCGGGAGCGATACCTGATGCTGTTGGGAAAGTGCTATCAAGATTGGTCACAATCCAGATCGCTCCCCCTTGGATTAAATATGAAGCATGGGCTAAATCCCGCCATGAAACCTCTGGACCAAACCCCTGAACTACAGCGACACACTCGCGCGAATCCCTGCTGGCCACATACCCTGCCCCTAATAGTGCCTGTTCGACTCCGTCACCACCGACAACGAAGACTCGCTCACCGGGGCTCACGTATTGCTGCAAAATTTCAACGGCAACTTGCGAGGCGGTAACTACTTCAGTCGACTTGGCAGGTATGCCCAGTTCTCTTAAGTGAGAAGCAACGTCATCGGGAGTACGAGACGCGTTATTTGTCACGAATGCGATCCCGCAGCCAGCCTCAGAAATTTCACTAATGGCTTTAGCTGCTCCATCCACTGCGCTTAACCCACGGTAAAGAACACCATCTAGATCGAAATAGATCGCATCAAATCTTTCACGTAACTTATGCTCCGATCCAAGCGTCTGTGAGCCGATGTCACTCACAATTGATCCTGTCCTGCAATGGGTCCTTCCAGAGGCATTCCCTGCTCCATTCGGTGACGCAAGGTTGATTTGACCTGTGACAGTGCTGAGCCATATTCGGGCTGGTGCGGTTTCATGACGAAAGCCATAGCTAAATGGTCACGTGCGGGTATGAACCTTTGCAATCGCCACAACGAAAGTCCCAGTGCAAAATGGGCATAATCATTATCGGGGGAGATTTCAACCAGTTCCCCTAGAACGAGCACTGCTTGGTCATATTGTTTCGCGTCAAAAAGCGCTCTACCTAGACCCTCTAGGACACTTGGACTAGCTTCTACTTCACGTACTCGCTGAAATAAAATTGCAGAAGCGGCGCTGTCTCCGCTTTCTAGCAGATCGCAAGCTCGCTTGTACCAGTCGTACTCATTTCCCGAAGGTGTTCCATCGGAAACCGAACCACTTGTCATTACAACTCATGACCCATTCGGGCCACCTTTGTCGACATGTATTCGGAATTGTGCAGATTCTCTTCAACTACCAATGGAACCCGATCGATGATGACCAGCCCATATCCTTCTAATCCGGCGCGTTTCGTTGGATTATTGGTCAAAAGTCGCATGCTTTTTATTCCAAGTTCAGCAAGAATTTGTGCGCCTGTTCCGTAATCTCGTGCATCCGCTGGAAGGCCAAGTGACAGATTGGCGTCGACTGTGTCAAATCCACGTTCTTGCAATTCGTAAGCACGCAACTTGTCCAGCAGTCCAATTCCACGCCCTTCGTGACCCTTCACATACAAAACAACTCCGCGCCCTTCTTTGGCGATCCGCAACATGGCGGTGTGTAGTTGCGGACCGCAATCACAGCGAAGTGAGCCGAACACATCTCCTGTTAAACACTCCGAATGCACCCGGACTAGGACATCTTGACCTGCTCCGATGTCACCACAAACCAGTGCTACGTGTTCAGTCCCGTCAATTTCACTGCGGTAACCGACAGCGCGAAATTCGCCGTACTCCGATGGCAGAGTTACGTCAGCCACTCGGGTCACTTGCGATTCGTATTGACGTCGATATTTGATCAAATCGGCAATGGAAACAAGGAGTAGCCCGTGCTCATCCGCGAACTCTCGGCATTGCTGTGCTCGCATCATGGTTCCGTCGTCATTTACGAGTTCGCACAATGCACCAGCGCCCGTCAATCCTGCAAGTGTGGTCAGATCAACTGCCGCTTCAGTGTGTCCTGGTCGTCGAAGCACCCCGCCCTTCACGGCCCGAAGTGGCATCACGTGACCCGGTCGAGTTAATTCATACGGCTCCGTCGCAGAATCAGCTAGCACGCGAATTGTGTGAGCTCGATCAACGGCTGAGATTCCGGTTGAAACAACATCCTTTGCATCAACGGAGACCGCGTATGCGGTTCCTTTTCTATCCTCATTCACCGAAGTCATAGGTGGCAGACTCAGTCGATCAAGAAGCTCACCCGACATTCCAACACATACGTACCCAGATGTGTGACGGATCATGAAGGCCGTTAGTTCAGGAGTTGCCTTGGATGCAGCAAAAATCAGGTCGCCCTCATTCTCACGATCCTCGTCGTCGATGACAACAATTGCCTTGCCACTCCGGATCGCGTCGATAGCATCGATAATCGAATCCAGCCGAACTCCCCCATTAGAAATTTGAACTTCCTCGTTGACAACAGAGGGCAACGGATCAGAATCCAATCCGTCCTCGTCAATGGAAAAAAGCTCGTCTGCCGGTATCACTCCCCCAGTCTACCCGCCACTACGTCGCGCGCTTGAGTGCTCGCACCTCAATCTCCAATGCACTAGCCAAACCACCTGACGATCTCCAGAACCTTCGCCTCAACACTCCCATGCAGCTCACTTGCGTTCCCGGCTCCATCGCCATCACCTTTTTTGCAACCGATTCCCTAAATGTTTGGCATGGCATGGTGTCAACTTTTGTAGTGCCAACTTGGTCACTTGCCGGGCGATCGACAATCACGGCAAAACCTGTTGCTATATCCCCACTGGGTAGTTCTCGTTGAGTTACTCGTCCTCCTAATCTGCCAACTACTTCAACACGATTAGTCATATGTATTCCTTTCTCAATTCACCGAATGTCTCGTCGAATCTGTCAAATGGATTATTCGTCAAATGGAGAATGCCCGGCAGTTATAAAGTACGCCTGTGGAACACATGGCAGAGAGTGTGGACAAGTCACCGGTCATTGCAGACCTTGGTGGAGGTGTATTTTCGATCGATACAATGATGGGCGGCTTCGAAGGCATCACATCTTCCTATTTCATCGCCAGCGACCGTCCCGTGCTTATTGAAACGGGAGCGGCATTAAGTGCGCCTCGCGTTCAGGACAGCTTGACCCAACTGGGCTGTGGCCCGCAGGATTTAGCGACAATCGTGGTCACCCATATTCACTTGGATCACGCGGGCGGGGTTGGTGACTTGGCGAGGGAATACCCCAACGCTCGAATCGTGGTGCATGAGCGGGGCGCACGCCACCTCGCAGACCCAGCCAAGTTGGTCGCTAGCGCCTACCGAGTCTTTGGACCCAAAATGGATGAAATGTTTGGGCCACTTCTTCCTACAGATCCACTTCGAATTGATGTACTCGGTGAACGGGGAAGCATTGATCTGGGTGCCGGCAGAAAACTGGACACATTCCACAACCCCGGACATGCATCTCACCATGTTGCCCTTATCGATTCAGACACAGGTGATCTATACACGGGTGATGCAGCAGGCGTATACATCCCTGAAACTGGAGACGTCAGGCCCGCGACACCGCCGCCGGATTTTGACTTTGAACTGGCTGTGAATTCATTAAATGCCATGCAGGCAGTGGGCCCAAACCGCTTACTCTTTAGTCACTTTGGACCCACTAGCGAAATCGAACGGGTATTTGAGAATTCACTCACTCAACTTCACTATTGGGTTGAATGGGTTAAACAAGCTCATCATGAAGGCATGGACTTTGATCATGCACTACTCATGGTGCTTGCCAAAGATCGTGAAGTGAACGCCGAATTTTATGCAGACACGGCAGTCTCCAACAAGTTTGAGCATCTCAGCAGTTCAGAGGCGCAAGTTAGCGGAATCTGGCATTGGCTAGAAAAACAAAGTCAGTCGGATTCATCTAGCAAGTGAGCCGTTATGCCACTTTCCCGAGCTCGAGTTAAGGCAGTCACGCCATTAACATCTGATTTGAGAGCCTTGCCGCGCCATTCCCGAGCTTCGGCTGTTCGTCCCGCTTGATCCAACAAGTCTGAATAGAACTCTTGCAACCGAGCACGTAGATCTCCCACAGGCAATGACGTTAGTGCGCCCACATTAAGCATAAGCAGTGCTGCGTCAAGTTGACCCATATCTGCCCGTGCCCCAGCACTCACCATGAGTGCTTCAATGGCCGTTTCCGGTGCCAACTCCTTCGTCGGTATGGATTTTAAGAACTCGATTGCCTTTTCTGGTCTCCCCAAGCCACGCTCGCAGTCAGCCATCATTGCTACAAAATCATTGCTACCGGTCATCCGACGAACTGCACGCAACTCATTCAAGGCCGCTGCATACTGACCAGCCAAGTATTCGATCGTGCCGTTAGCCTCCCGCACCACAGCTACTCGGCCAGCGAGTTTCTTTGCTTGACGCGAATGTGCGAGAGCAGTTTCCATATCGTCATCGCCGATTGCAATTTCAGCAGCTAATAAGTGTCGACCCACTCGTTCCTGTAATGACTCGGGCAATGTTTGTAACTCAAACCTGACCGATTTGTCGAGATCCTCGAAAAGGATTTCCTCTGGTATCCATGGACCCCTGGTCTCACGTAAATCCTCATCACTTCTCTCCCGAGACGGGTACCTATTGGAATCCGACCGCTCTGACCTCCCCCTGTCATCCCGATCATCACGCCGCGGTCGATCCGAACTCGACCGATCACTACGAGGTCGATCAGAACTCGGCCGGTCACTACGGGAACGGTCATAACTGGGACGATCCGAACCCGGACGCCCATTAGAAGGACGATCACTACGCGGACGATCCGATCCCGACCGATCACTACGGGAACGATCCGAACTCGGCCGATCACTACGGGA
>Ga0213861_10000976_pt1 | contig 25575 bp, 26 predicted proteins | sample PICome_4_FD_160110 | JGI IMG/M metagenome (GOLD analysis project Ga0213861, IMG submission 160110) | Coastal seawater microbial communities near Pivers Island, North Carolina, United States - PICO131 | ecosystem: Environmental > Aquatic > Marine > Coastal | place: USA: North Carolina... | reverse complement strand
ATGGGAGGCATGGACTTCTAAGTCCAGAACAGCTCTACTGTGGGGCGTCTCCTTCGGGAGGCGCCCCACAGCCGTTAACGGTGGAAGAGCCTCTGGTTTGCAAGCTCCATATCGCGATAGTGGGCACCCGCTTGGGACAGGGCTTGGGTGAGAGCTTGCAGGTTCGCCTCAACAGCACTCTGGGTTGTTCGCCACGACTCATGAACACCCAGAAAGGCGGTGGCAGCGGGTCCGCTCCAGCTTCCTCCCAGTGCGCCCAGCTGAGCGTTCAGGGTCTGCACCTCGCTCTGGAGTCTCACGATGGTGGCCTGGGCATGGTTGGCTGCACTCAGGACAGCCTCCGCATCGACGGAATATCGGGTCATGGTCTCTCCTTGGTCTCGTGAGCGGACTCTAGGGAGTCAGGAGGCTTCCGGGGGCGCAGTGCCCCAAGGTGTGGAGTGGTCCCTTACGAGGACTGATTGGGGACAAGGGGAAGTGCGACGCGGAAGGTGGCTCCGCCACCGGGCGTCTCGTCCACCCGAATAGTTCCCTTGTGACGCCGGACAATGGTCTCAACAATGGCGAGGCCGAGTCCTGAGCCCCCCGTTTCCCGGGCTCGAGACGTGTCAGCTCGGAAGAGCCTCTGGAAGATCTTGTCCCTCAATTGAGGGGGTATTCCTTCACCGTGGTCGACGATGCTAATGACACCGCGGGCTGGAGTGCCCTCGCGCGCAACGACCACCTCGATGGGGGTGTCCTCCGGACTAAACCGGAGTGCGTTTTGGAGAAGGTTGGCGAGGACCTGTCGGATGGTGTTCTCTTCAGCACTCAAGGTGATGGGGGGCACGTCGTTCGGGTTGCGCACCAGCTCGCCTTCACACCAGAGGGTCACGGTGCGACCGGGTGCACTGGCAGCTGCATCCATGGCTTGGTCGTGAGCAAGGCTCACGAGGTTCACCGGTGCTAGCTCGAGAGGCTTGGCTTCATCCAGGCGCGCCAATTCCAGGAGGTCCGTGACCAGGGTGGTCATTCGCTCCGCCTCCTTCTCAATGCGCTCCATGGCTTGCGCAACATCCGCCTTCTTGGTCAGTGCGCCCATGCGATAGAGCTCCGCGTAACCGCGAACTGACACCAGGGGTGTGCGCAGTTCGTGGCTTGCATCGCCAATGAATCTGCGCATCTGCTCGATGGTGTCTGCTCGATCGGCGAACGCGCGGTCAATCCGCGAGAGCATGGTGTTGAGCGAGCGCGTCAGTCGCCCCACCTCGGTGTTGGGTGTTGCTCCGCCGAGGCGCTGAGAGAAATCACCACCCGCAAAGCGTGCGGCGGTCATCTCCACCTCACGAAGTGGGCGGAAGGTGGTGGTAACCAGGAACCTTGTGAGGATCGCGCTGAAAAGAACGGCGGCCAGACCAAACAGCAAAAAGATGGTCGCAAAACGACCCACTGTTCGTGTGGACTCTTCCAGGTCAACCCCGATGATCAGGGTGGCGGTCTCCTGGGTCATGTTGGCTTCTTGAATGATGCGCAGAGTGTAGGCGTGGAGTCGCCACTCGGTATTCCCATCGAGGCTCTGAACGGTGAAGTTCGGCGCGTTATTGAGAATGAAGCTCTGGGTGACGCCGCTGACCTCTGGTTGGTATCCCGAACTCTGGGGTTCTAAGTTGCTCGCGAGAACCTCGCCCTCATCGGAGATTGCGGCGAGGAAGTAGGAGCTCCTGGCCCCGGTCTGGCCGGTCGTGTCAAAGGTGGCAAAGTCTGCGGTGGTCAAGCTGGAGGGGAGACCCGCCGCGACCTCATCGATCTTGCGGTCGACCTCGTCCAGCAGATACTGCTGAACCGTGGTCATGGTCCCCACCCCGATGCCAAAGAGTCCCAGCGTGATCACGATCACGGTCAACCCGGTGATTTTGGTGCGCAGCGAGGTGGATTCCCACCACTGGTGCATGCCAGAGAGCATGGCCGGCGCGTTAGGCCTTGTCAGACTTCAGCATGTATCCAAAACCGCGCTTGGTTTGGATCAGGGGCTCCTGCGTGTGAGGGTCGAGTTTGCGACGAAGGTAGGAGACATAGCTTTCAACAATTCCGGCGTCACCGTTGAAGTCGTACTCCCACACGTGATCCAAAATCTGGGCCTTGGAGAGCACGCGGTTGGGGTTCAACATGAGGTAGCGCAGCAACTTGAACTCGGTGGGGGACAAGTCGATGGGGATGGACCCCAGGAAAACCTCGTGTGTGTCCTGGTCCATGCTGAGCTCGCCCACGCGAATGAGAGCGTCATCTTCCTCGTTGAGAGTCCGGCGAAGAATTGCCTTAATGCGCGCCACAATCTCGTCCAGGCTAAAGGGCTTGGTGACGTAGTCATCGCCACCCACGGTCAAGCCCGTGATTTTGTCCTCGGTGGAGTCTTTTGCGGTCAAAAAAAGGATGGGGCAGGTGTACCCGCTGGCGCGCAGCCGCTTGGTCACACCGAACCCGTTGATGTCGGGAAGCATGACGTCGAGCACGATGAGGTCGGGTTCTTCCTCGAGTACCGCCGAGATGGTTTGCGCGCCAGTTCCTACCGCACGAACCATAAAGCCTGCGAAGCGCAGGCTCGTCGTGAGCAGGTCGCGAATGTTGGGCTCGTCGTCGACAACAAGAATCTTGGGTCCATCAGCCATGCCTCCATTATCTGGGAGATTGCTGGGCGTTGTCTGACAGAATCGTGGGCACTTTCTGTGTCACCTCGGCAGCATCCATGATGGTGTATCCATACCCCTGCTCCGCCAAGAATCGTTGCCGATTGAGGGCGAAATCCTGGTCCACGGTGTCCCGGGCAACCAGGGTGTAAAACACGGCGGGTCGGCCATCGGCTTTGGGGCGCAATATTCGGCCCAAGCGTTGGGCTTCTTCCTGCCTCGAGCCAAAAGACCCGGAGACTTGAATCGCCACCGACGCTTCGGGAAGGTCAATCGAAAAGTTGGCCACCTTGGACACCACGAGGCGCATGATGTCGCCCTGGCGAAATGCCTGATAGAGCTCTTCCCTCGCGGGAACAGGAGTGTCTCCGGTGATCATCGGAATGCCCAGACCCTCCGAGAGCGCCTCGATTTGCTCCAGGTAGGTTCCGATAATCAACGTGGGGTCATCGGGATGAAGCGCCAGGAGCTCGGTGACAATCGCGCTCTTGGAGGGTGAGGTGGAGGCCAGCCGGAAGCGTTCCTTGTCCGTGCTCGCTGCATACTCCAGGCGCTCACTCTGGGGAAGCTCCAGACGAATCTCCACACAGGTTGCCGGGGCGATGTAACCCTCGGCTTCGAGCTGCTTCCAGGGGACGTCAAAGCGTTTGGGTCCGATCAAGCTGAAGACGTCACCTTCTCGCCCGTCCTCCCGGACCAGGGTGGCGGTGAGGCCGAGGCGTCTGCGGGCTTGGAGTTGGGCGGTGAGCTGAAACACGGGAGCGGGCAGGAGGTGCACCTCGTCATAGATCACGAGCCCCCAGTTTTTGGCGTCCAGGACTCCCAGGTGAGCGAACTCTCCCTGGCGCTTTGCCGCCATGATGCTGTAGCTGGCGATCGTGACCGGCTTGATCTCTTTGACGCTGCCGGAATACTCACCGATGTCGTCTTCGGTGAGTGAGGTCTTTGCGAGAAGCTCTGATCGCCACTGGCGAGCGGACACGGTGTTGGTCACAAGAATGAGGGTGGTGGTGTCCAGCTCCGCCATTACGCCGGCACCGACAATGGTCTTCCCCGCCCCACACGGCAACACCACAACCCCGGAACCGCTCTGAGCAAAGCGCGCGATGGCCTCGTTCTGATACTCCCGAAGCCCCCAATTACCCTCGGCGAGGGAAATATCGTGGGGCTCACCTTCGGCAAAACCGGCATGGTCCGCCGCTGGCCACCCCTTTTTGAGAAGCTCCTGCTTGATCAAGCCCCGCGACCACGGCGCCAGTGGGAAGCGACCGTGATCGTCACGGTCGCCGATCAAGTCTTTGATCTTCTGCGTGCGGGTAATTTCTGCCTCGATGGCGGGGGAGTGACAGGAGATGTAGAGCTGCTCGTCTTCTCGGGTTATCTCGATCTGGCCATAGCGACCAATCGTGTCGCTAATTTCTTCGGCGATGCCCGGGGGGAGGGGGAACTTGGAGTACTCCTCCAGGGTCGCGAGGATTTCGTGAGAGGTGTGACCCGCTGCACGGGCATTCCACAGACCGAGTCGAGTGATGCGGTAGGTGTGCATGTGCTCGGGCGCTCGCTCGAGTTCAGCAAACACGGCGAGAGCATGGCGCGCGCCATCGGCGAGTGGGTTGTGCACCTCGAGAAGAACAGTCCTGTCGCTTTGAACGATGAGGGGACCGTCGGGATTCACAACCAGCCAGTCTACGTGGGGTTGCTTAGTCCGCGTCGCCTGTCCACGCACGCAGGCTGGTGATGTGGGAGACGGGGAAGGTCTTCTCCACCACGTGCTTGAGTTCTACTCCTCGTAACCGTCCGGCGCTCAACGCTCGAGGCTCCATCACGACCGTAGCGGAGGTGCCATCGGGCATGGTCACCACAATCTCCAGCGGTGTCTTGGTCTCGGTCGCGACCTCGATGATGCTGTGGAACCCAGCGGGGACACCCTGCGCGGCAGATTCCTCCGCAGCACGCACCAGCTCGGCAATCGCTGAGTGCTGGGACTCTTCGCGCCTCGAGGAAGAATTCTCCGCCAGGGTGATCTCTCCCACGACCGGAGCGCCCAGGGAGTCCACCAGAAGACTCGGGTAGGAGGCAGCCAACAGAGTCGAGTGCACTCGCTCCGCTGGCCACGAACAAGTGAGTTCGCAATCCCCGGTTCGCTTTAACCCCAGAACAATGAGGCCCGGATCCGAGATCAGCTCCTCGCTGAGGGTGTCGCGTCGGGTGACGAGGGTGGTGGACTCTCCGTGAGAGTGGACCTCAAGGTCGAGAGCTCGCCGGGCGACATCGTCGGCAAGAGCGATCATGCTGGCCGGGACATCATTCACGCAGACCTCGCGGAGCAGCTCCGGCACGCTCTCGGGGGAGACCCCATCTTGAAGAGCATTCAAGACGGAGGAACTGGTCATCCGATAGCGGGGAACCAATCCACCCAGTTCGCGTGCTGTGATGCTGGCCAGCACGCTCCGATGGTCCGGTGCGAGGGGGCCCGTGGCGAGCAGGGTGTAGTCGTCGTGGGCGAACACTCCCGGCGCATAGGCGGGGCTCGAGGCCGCAAAGGCCCGGGCCACATCCTCTTCTCGCCACAGAGCCTGTGCCCACGGTGTGGGAATGAACTGGCGAATTATCCCGAGTAGCTCGGCATCAGCCCTGAGGTCCTGGATCCCCGAATCGGGGTCCACAAGCGGGTAGTGGTAGCGAACGTGGTCAAGCAGGGCGGAATCCCACGACATGTCGGGGTGGGCTGTCATGGTGGCGGCCAGCCAGGAGGGGACATGTGCCCACCAGGACTGGGCAAGAAGTGCGTACCGGGCTGAATCAGAGAGATCGCGCCAGGTGAGAGCCTGGGTGGTCAGTGCGGCCGATGAACCATTGGTCCCCAGCAGACCAGCCTCCGTGGCGATATCCCACAGCACGGCAATGTCATAGCCGGCGCCGAGTTCAGCGTGCAAGCTCTTCAGCGAAGTGGCTGTGGGTTTACCCTCAGCACCCACCGGGTAACGTGCGTTCGCCACCGCATCCAGGAGATCGGACACACTCACCACCAGGGTGAGCCCAGTGCTCGCGCCCGCCCCTCGGTCTCCTTCGCTGAGGTCGGCAGCAGGGGTGTGTCGGGGTTCGCTGGCTCGGTCGTCGAGGGTGTCAAGAGCCGAGAGGGCTGAGCGAGGAACGAGGTAGGAGTGGCCCCCAGGAGTTGAAGAGAGGAAGGCAGCTGCCTCGAGAGCGCGGAGTGATTCGGGTTCGGCACCCTCGGGGGTGGCAAGGGCCAGTAGGTGAGCTCGGGGCAGCTCGCGCAGGGACTCGCGAATGTTCTCTGCGCTGAGGAGTTCCTCGGCGAGGGTGCGAAAACTTGTACACGCCGAGTGAGCAATCCGCCGGCGTTTAATGAGGGTCTGAAGCTGAGGGGTGTCGATGGAGGCGAGCCAACTGATGAGTGCGAGCGTGGTGTCACTCGGAAGTGTCATCGGTCCCTAACGCGCGTCGCCGCCTGGTGGAAATGATGAGCAGGGTCACGATCATCACGAAACTCAGAGGCAAACCAAACAGCGGAGTCATCGTGACGGCTGGCCACAAACCCTGGGAGAAGGCGTCGGACTCCATGCCCTGCCACGTCCCCACGATGATCGCGAAGAACGCGAGGACTGAGAAAGCAACAACCCCGACGATCATGGCTGCGAGGATGCGCTCAGTCGCGGTGGGTTCAATATTTTCTGCCGACGTCACCACCCCAGGATATCCCGGTCCGGGAGGCGGTATCCTGCGAGGAGCGACATTTCGCTTGGTGACTGACAGAAAGGCGTCAACATGCCCACCGGCAAGGTCAAGTTTTATGACCAAGACAAAGGCTTTGGATTCATCCACACCGATGACGGTGAGGAAGTTTTCTTGCACGCCTCCGCGCTGTCTCCCGGCGACATTGTCAAAGCGGGCGCCCGGGTCGAGTTCGGCGTTGCCGAGGGCAAGCGGGGCGCTCAGGCCCTAAGCGTTCGGATTCTGGATGCACCAGCGGCGCGTTTGGGCCGCAAGAGTGCTGATGACATGGCCATCATCGTTGAGGACCTGCTGAAGTTGCTCGATCGCACGAGCGGTGATCTCCGTCGCGGTCGTTACCCCGATGACGAGCACTCGAAGAAGATCGCGGCCCTTATGCGCCGGGTGGCAGAAGAATTTGATGTCTAAGAAAGCTCCTGCGCAGAAATCCGCCAAGGGTTCGGTGACAGACGAAGGGGCGATAGCTCTCGCGCGGGTGGCACTACTGGAGGTCACGGGCGCTGACACTTTTGAGGATAAGCCCCAGGTGACGCAGGAGGGCGAGACCGTGAGCGTGACCTACCCCTCGACCCAGCCCGGATATCCCGGTTGGCACTGGAGCGTCAGTGTGTCGAGTGTGGCGGGTGTGGAGCCCTCCGTGTTGGAGGTGGGATTGCTGCCGGCCGAAGGTGCGCTGGTGTCACCTGACTGGGTTCCCTGGGCAGACCGACTCGAGGAGTATTTGCTCCACGAGAAAGAGGTCAAAGACCAAGAGGCCCAGGACGAGGACGATGATGAGGACGACGCGTTCGACCTCGATGACGATGTCGACGGTGTCGACATCGACCAGCTCGATCTGGAGCTCGACCCCGCTCCTCTGGAAGTTCCCGAGGAACCCGACGACATTTTTGACCACGTCGAGCTTGAGGAGCCCGACCCGCTAGACCCTTAGAGGTTGTCCAGCACGTAGTCCAGGCTCGCGATAAGTTTCTCGACGTCGCCGAGCGGGACACCCACAAAGGTGGCCACTCGAATCTGGTTGCGACCAAGCTTCCGATAGGGCTCGGTATCGACAATGCCATTTGCTCGAAGCACCGAGGTGACCCGGCTCGCATCGATCCCGTCAGCCAAGTCGAGGGTCACCACCACGCGGGAGCGGTGGCTCGGTTCCGCGACGAAGGGAGTGACGTCCTCCCGGGACTCTGCCCAGTCATAGAGCAGGCCGGAAGCTTGGGTGCAGTGCTCGGCGGCTGGGGTGAGACCCCCGAGGCTCATCATCCACTCCAGTTGCGACTCCATCAGCAACAGCGTTGTGAGGGCCGGGGTATTCAGTGTTTGGTTGAGTCGAGAGTTCTCGATGGCCTGGGTCAGGCTCAAGAAATCCGGAATGTAACGGTCGGTTGCAGCGATCTCGAACGCTCGGTCGATGGCGGCCGGCGACAGGAGAGCGAACCAGAGGCCACCATCACTGGCAAAGTTTTTTTGCGGAGCAAAATAGTAAACATCGACCTCGGAAATGTCGAAATCAAGGCCTCCGGCAGCGCTGGTGGCATCCACCATCATGAGGGCTCCAGGGTCAGCCCCCTCGACTCGTGTCACCGGGGCCATGACGCCGGTGGAGGTTTCGTTATGGGGCCAGGCATAGAGGTCTACCCCGGGAACGGCCTCCAGCGACGCTCGGGTTCCCGGTTTGCTACGGACGACGTGAGGAGCCTCGAGCCAGGGCGTGGTGTGTGCTTTTACACACTTTGCGCCGAACTCTCCAAAGCTTAAGTGAGCGCTCCGGGTCCTAGCCAAGCTGACCGCCGCCACATCCCAAAAAGCGGTGGAGCCGCCGTTACCCAGCACTACTTCATAGCCCTCGGGGAGCCGGAAGTAGGCCGCCAGTGCGCCCTGAATCCGTCCCACGAGTTCCCTCACGGGCGCTTGCCGGTGGGAGGTTCCAAGCAACGAGGCGTTACGAATGAGATGGTCGAGTTGGTGAGAACTCACCCTCGAGGGGCCAGCACCAAAGCGGCCGTCCTGGGGGAGCAAGTCCTGTGGGATGGTGATGTCCGCCATGGCTCAATCCTAAGCGTGGACACGGAGAGGTTTCCCCAGCTCCTCCCTGAGTAAGCTAAGCCTTACCTACCTTGCGTGTGAGGATTTCGCGATGACAGATCTTGTCGATACGACAGAGATGTATCTGCGCACCATCGTGGACCTGGAAGAGGAGGGAATCCCTCCGTTTCGAGCTCGCATCTCCGAGCGCTTGGGCCATTCCGGGCCCACCGTGTCCCAAACTGTGGCCCGTATGGAACGAGACGGCCTTCTCGTGGTGGAGGCCGATCGTCAGCTTGCGATGACAAAGAAGGGGCGCAAGAAAGCTTTTGAGGTCACCAGGAAGCACCGGCTTGCGGAGCGTCTACTCGCTGACGTCATCGGGTTGGAATGGTCCCTCGTTCACGAAGAGGCCTGCCGCTGGGAGCACGTGATGAGTGAACACGTCGAGCGTCGCTTGATTGAGATGCTCGGTCATCCGACCGAGTCGCCCTTTGGTAACCCCATCCCCGCCATGGAAGATATTGGTGGCCCGGCTTCCGAGAAATTCTTGAAGGGCGTTATTCGGGTTACCGACTTTGCTACCGAGCAACCCCGGACAGGACTGCTGCGTCGACTCGGTGAGCCCGCGCAGTTTGATCCTCAGTTGCTCGCGACCTTCAAAGCTGCGGGCGTCATTCCCGGTGCTCGGGTGAATGTGAGTGTGGTGGGGAGCGAGTATCGCCTCACCACCGAGCACCCCCAAGGTGAGGTGGTGGTTCCGGCCTCCATCGCGGAGCACCTCTACCTCGCCCAATAGGCTCGGCGTGCCGTAATAGGTGCTCCCAGGATTCCCTGGATACTCTTATGCCATTGCGCCATCCCGACCCGAGGGAGTTGTTCATGACGAGCCGAGAGTGTGTGTCCCCCAGGGATGTGCGCGCGCACTTTCGGATACAGGTCTCCACGAGGCCGGCTCTGGCATGTCAGAACCTCAGCTTTTCCCAGACACCATCGTTTCGTGATGGTGTCTTTTGCGTTAAGGAGCAGAAGCGATGACGCCGCCCAAGGTCGCTGCCGCGCCGGCGGAGTCGCCCTCCATCAGCATGCGGACACTCGTATTGAACGCGGGGTATGAACCCCTCTCAGTCGTGTCTTTCAAGCGCGCCCTGGTCTTGGTGATGAACGGTCGCGCGATCATTGTGGAGAGCGATAACTCCCACCCGGTGCGAAGCCCGGACGGGACGTGGGAGCGGCCCTCGGTCATCGTGTTGACCCGGTACGTGAAGATGCCCCACAACCGTGCCGTTCCTGTCTCGAGGCGCGGAGTGCTGCGTCGTGATGGCCACCGGTGTGGCTACTGCGGGTCTTCGGCGAGCACCATCGACCACGTCCTGCCTCGCTCTCGCGGCGGCAAAGACGAGTGGGAGAATCTGGTGGCCTGTTGCCTCAAGTGCAACAACATCAAGGGAGATCGAACCCCTGCGGAAATGGGTTGGCGATTGCTCAGTGTTCCTAAGACCCCGTATGGGACGTCCTGGTTGGTGCGAGGAATTGAGCGTCCTCAGGAGCGCTGGGAAGGCTACCTCGCCCAAGCGGCCTAACCGGGGCGAAGCGGTGACACTCCTGCCTCAGCCTGTTCCACAATGCGCAGGGCTGCGCCAACCCCGTCGTCAGTGGCCATAGTGCGGGAGGCACTTGTCACCGCCTCGCCGGTGGACAGGGCCTCGGTGATCGCCCGGGCGATTACGGAAGGCCTGGTTTCCCTTCGTGACAGGGCTCGAGACCCTAGACCCTGGGTCTCGAGTCGCCCTGCCCACCACGGTTGATCGCCGAGGAAAGGCATGATGATGGAGGGTGTTCCTGCTCTCACCATGGCGTGAGTGGTTCCCGCCCCGCCGTGATGGATTCCCGCGCTCACGGTGGGGAGAACTGTCGAGTGCGGAACTGAGGAGCGAATCAGAACGTCGCTAGCGCCCTGGTGTTCGGGGGACGGAACTAACCCGCCCCATCCGGTCGTAAGCAGAGTCTTCATTCCGAGGGCGCGGGCACCGCCGACCAATGCCTGTGCTCGCGAGCGCCCGTGAGTGTCCCGCATGGAACCAAACCCCGCATAGAACACGTTGCCGCCACTCAGAAACTCCTCGAGTTGAGGATCGAGAGGTTCCGCGCTTGGCATCTGCCATTGACCGGTGACGTGGGCAAAGTCAGGCCAGTCTGCTGGCTGGGGGACGAGTGTGGGGCTGACCGGACACAGGACGATGTCGGACTGTGTTCGAATGACACCCAGTTCGGCTGCGAGCTTGCTCAGTGCCGGCTGGAATGACGACAGGCCTGCGTGCACCCAGGAGTAACTGGCTCGGTTCCATGAGGGAGGTAGGCGCACGGGGATACCTGCGGACGGGAACTCTGAGGTGGGAGTCACTGTCGGGACAATCTCTACCTCGGCAGCAAGGGCACCCACCGCGTGCGCTGCGGTCGCCGCCGTCATCACCTTGGGGTGGTACACCACCACATCGGGGCGAATATCGAGAATCTGACGGGTGGTGGTGTCCCAGACATTGCCAAGCAGCGGTTGCATCACCGACCGATAGTTCAGGAGGGCGCGAAGAGTAGAGACCCCCTGATCTGCGATGACCTTTTCCAGGGAGCCCGGGAGCTCCAGTTCTGTGTAAGTAGCTAGCGGGTCTGGAGAAAGATCCGAGGTGTGGGCAAAAAAGACTTCGTGACCGTGTGCCGCTGCCCGGGTAGCGAGTGCGCGAAACGGTTCGTTGTCGCCTCGTGAACCCAACGCCGCTAGGTAAATCTTCACAGGCACAGAGTAGTGAAGACCGGAGACACAACCGGCTCGGTAGACTTTTCCCATTGCCTCTGTAGCTCAATGGAAGAGCAGTTCCGTCCTAAGGAAAGGGTTGGGGGTTCGAGTCCCTCCAGGGGTACGGCGTGATGTCTCGTCACAGGTGTGATTGTCGCGGCATGTGAGGCACTGTTGCTGACCCTCTGTTCACAGCCATGGGGCTCCCAGAAACCCCCACATCGGGCATGTATAGACATACTGTATATACTATGATGTGCGCTATGACAGAGCCCATGGTGACGAAAATGTTTAAAAACGGCGGAAGCTGGGCGATCCGTATTCCAGCCGGGCACGTTCCACCCACCGAGAAGGTGGAGATACGAGCGACTTCGGAGGGGACTCTCGAGATACGACCGCACAACGAACCCGAAACGCTTGAGCAACTCCTCGAGAAATGGAAGCAGGAGGCAACCCCACGGGACGCTGCCGAGCACTGGCCACCCCGCACACCCTTGCCGAGCAGGTTCCCTGATCTGAGCGCGGATGACAACGGGTGACGTATCTTCTCGACACCGACACGGTGAGTTACCTCCTGAAGAACCACCCGGGGGTTCTCCAGAAAAGCGCTCTGGTGCCCTCCGAGCACTGGGCAATTTCTGCCATATCGGCCTGTGAACTGGAGAGTGTGCGTGGTCCACGCGTCGCAGACAACAGCTGGAAGGCCCGAATCGCCCCTTTTTTGCAGGCGATTCCGATTCTCTCCTTCGGGGTGGAGGAGGCCCACAAAGGTGCCGAGATTACGCGTTTTCTTGCCGGTCAAGGTCTGCCGTCTGGGCCCTATGACATCCTGATTGCCGCGCAGGCTCTCGTGGCGGATGCCACACTCGTGACCCACAACACCAAACACTTCGCGCAGATTCCCCTGCTCCGCATCGTCGATTGGGCGGGTCAGGGGTGAGGCAAGGTCCCACGATCCACTCGGCAGGGACTCCGGGGGGTCGGCGTGGGATAACCCCTAAAAACCGGGCACAGTCGTAGTTTTGAGGGGTGTGGCGTGCCGATAATTACGACACCCCGGACACCCCGGGGTCTGCACTCGACAGCCAACCCTGGTGGTCGAGTGATTTGGCACACCAAGTGAGCGTCGGGGAACCCGATGCAACGCCGGTCAATCAAGCAGCTCAGGCGTGGGAGCGCTGGTGGTCCGAGATCCAGGAACTGGGTGGACCCAGCCCCCTGATTCATTTTCAGGACTACCCGGAGAACCGGGTGGATATTTCCCGAGGTCACCCCGGAGGTTTGGCTAGGTTCTTAGCCGGTTCGCCCACCCTGCTGGCCAACCTGATTCGTGATGACGTTGCCAGGCGGCCCGCCCACAAAGCAGCTCTTCGACTCGTGGATCACGCTTTGGAGCTCAAGCACGGCCGAGGTATTGACTCCCTAGAGCTCGGTATTGGACTCGTGGAGTGGTCGCACGAGGGTGTGGAATACCGGGGTCCCCTCCTGATGCGCCCGGTTCACCTGCGTCGCCGGGGTTCCGATATTGAGATCACCCTGAAACGCTCGCGGGTGCGTTTGAACCCGGGAATCCGCAGAGCTTTCGCCGAGCACTTGCAGGTCAGTCTGGACGCGGCGGCGTTTGTGGCACTCACCGATGATGGTGGAGCGTTCAAGCCGAACCCGGCCCTCGATCGGCTACGCGACCTGACCGCCCACCGCGGTGACGTCACCGTTCACGCGAGGCTGGTGATTTCCAGCTTTGCAGAGCTTGCCGAGCCGATGCTCGATGATGCCAAGAACTTGCAACACCCCGTCCTGGATGCCCTGGGCGGAAATGAGCACGCCATCTCGGAGCTCCGCAACTCGCGGGTGCCGATCGAGATTGCGCACCCCGATTCGATACCCGCGGATGCAGATCGCTCCATCGTGGATTCCGATAGCGAACAAGACGTGATAGTTCGCACCATTGTGGCTGGCAACTCTCTGGTAGTCCGCGCGCTGCCCGGAACCGGGGCAACCCAAACAATCGTAAACGCCCTCGGCGCCCTGGTCTCGCAGCACAAACGGGTTCTCCTGGTCACCCCGCAAGCCGCCACCAGCGAGGCGATCAAAGATCGTCTGGCGCAGGTGGGGCTTCAGGGCATGGCGGTAGAGCTGTCCAAACCCGCGCGCGACATCATCGCGTCGATTGGGCGTAACGAAAAAGCGAAGAAACCCTCCCTCGGGGAGGTCGATCAAGCTTTTGAGCGCTTGCGGAAAGTGATACTCAAATATCGAGAGGCGTTGGCTCACAAAGATTCTGAGCTCGGAGTGAGCGCACTCGAGTGTTTCCAGCGCCTGGGCACACTGTCGCTTCGGGACACACCCCCGGAGACCACCGCTCGCTTGGACCCCGAAGCGCTGGTGGCCTTGTCCGCGGGACTCGGTCAAGCTGCCGAATTACTCGGTCGCGCCGCGGAGCTGGGTGAGTTTAAGTACGGCCCCGCGGACAGCCCCTGGTACGGGGTGAGTTTTGACAATGTCGAGGATGCCAAAAAGTCCCAAGAGCGCGCGCGTCGCCTTGCTACGGAGGCGGTGCCGAGACTGCTGGAGAAATTCCCCCCACTTCTCGAGCAAACACCGCTTCCCCCGGTAACCACCGTGGGACAAATGGGTGTTTACATCCATCTCTTGATGGAGATGCGGGACACTTTGGATCGCTTCCAGCCAAGCGTTTTTGACCGGTCGCTCAAAGACCTCATCACAGCAACGGGCTCCAAAGAGCTCGCGAAGAACATGCCTCGTCTCCAACGCCAGCGGCTCAAAGGTCTCGCCAAAGAGCACGTGCGACCGGGGGTCTCCGTTCCCGACCTGCACGAGTCGCTGGTGAAGATTCAGGCGCAACGAGAACTGTGGAGCCGCTACGTGGACACGGGTCACCAACCCAGTGTTCCCTCGGGTCTGGCCGACCTCCACGTGCTGGTCACTCAGATCGAGCAGGATCTGCACGAGCTCGATCGTGTTCTGGGTCGCACCGGCAAGGGGGAGCGCCTCGCCGACATGCCCTCCCTGCAGATGCTGGTGCTGCTCGAGGAGCTCAGCCAAGAGTCCGAGATTTTGCAGAGCCTGGAGCGCCGCAGAGAAGTTCAGGATCACCTCGAGCAGATGCACCTCGGGCCGCTCGTGGAGGACCTCGCTACACGACACATCGAAGGCAGTGCGGTCGCCGCCGAACTCGAGCTGGCGTGGTGGCGAGGAGCGCTGGAAACAATCCTCGAAAAGGAGGAGGCGCTTCTCGGTTCCGATAAGGACGTCTTGGTTCGGCTGGAAGCCGACTTCCGTTTGGTGGATGAGGCTCATGCCGGGGGCAATGCCCAGCACCTCGCGTGGCAGCTCGCCGAGCGGTGGGCACTGGGGCTGATGGATTGGCCCGATGAGGCCACGGAGCTGAAGAAAATCCTGAAGAACCAGACAGCCACCCTGCACAGCCTCACCTCACTCGCCCCACACCTCACGAAAGCGTTGGCGCCGGTCTGGATCGCAACCCCCTATGAGGTGCACCGCTTGCCCGACACTGTGCGCTTCGATGTGGTGGTGGTCATGGACTCCGGTGCGCTTAGCGTTGCTGAATCTGTGGGGGCTCTGCGTCGCGCCCCTCAGGTCGTCGCGGTGGGGGACCCGGTGGCTCAAACACCGACAGAGTTCACCCTGGGAGTCAGGGTTGATCGTGACGAGGCGTCCGGTGACTCCCGTCATGAAGATTCGTTGTTTGCCGCGCTCGCGCAGGTGGTCCCCACCCTGTCGCTGACCAAGAGCTACCGAGCGAGCGGCGATGAACTCGCTCGCGTGGTCAACACCGCCTTTTACGGCGGGCTCCAGAAGACCATGCCGTGGGCGGGAAGCTACCTGGGGCACCCCTCGTTGGTGGTGAACCATCTCGAGCACGGACACGGGATGCCTGATCCGCAGACCGGCTTGGTTGAGGCTGTTGATGCCGAAGTCACTGCCGTGGTGGAGCACGTGATTGACCACGTGGTGACCCGGCCCACAGAATCTCTGATGGTGCTGACCGCGAGTGCCAAACACGCCACCAGGGTCCACGAAGCGGTGTCCTCCGCAGCCCAAACCCGCACCGAACTGGCACACTTCGTCACCGCTGACTCGCACGAGCCGTTCGTCGTGGCAACGCTTGACCAGGCCAGGGGATTCACCCGGGACCGAGTCATCTTCTCTCTCGGCTATGGCAGGACGCCTCACGGCCGCGTGGTGAGTGATGTGGGCCCACTCTCGAAAGAGGGTGGAGAGCGTTTGCTGGCGGGAGTGTTCACCAGCGCCAGGCGTCACCTCCGGGTGATCAGTTGTGTGGCGGTGGAGGATCTGCGGGATGAGCGCCTGAGCCCCACCACGAGAGCTTTAGGCGATGTCCTGCACCTGTTGGAGTCACCACCCCTTGCTCAGGAGCAGGTAGGCGAGCCAGACCCGCTCCTGGTTGATTTGGGCCGGCGCCTAGAGTCCATGGGTATGACCGTGGAGCTTGGCTACCAGGGTGTTATTCCCCTGGTTGCCCACCACGGTGGTTACTGCATTGCCCTCGACACTGATCAGTCCCTGATGCCCATGCCGGTGCGAGAAGCTCTCCGTGCAAGACCCCATGCGCTCGCTCGATCCGGGTGGCACTATGTCCGCGCCTATGCGATGGAGTTGTTCACCACGCCTGATGAGGTGGCGAGGCGAATCGGAGTGCTCGTCGGTCTCGTGGATGAGTCGTCGCCGCGTGCATATGCCGAGTAATCCGGGGAGCGCGAAGCCCCCTGAGGCGAGAAAGCTCGGCCCTCGTCGGGTGAGGACCGAACCGCTCGAGGGTCAGCAGGAGGAACCCGATCCCGAAGGCGGAAGCCCGGATTCACCGGGCAATGACGACCGCCTGAAGGCGGACAAACCGCCCCACTACTAGGTGGTGGACGCCGCGGGCGTGCTGGGGGCTTCTTTCTTCGCGGGGGCAGCCTTTTTCTCAGCCGGAGCAGTGCTGTTCTTTTTTGCCTCAGCCCGAGAATCGGTCTGGTAAAAACCGGAGCCCTGGAAGGTCACGCCCACAGCGGAAAAGAGCTTGCGAAGCTTCCCCCCGCACGCTTCACAGCTGGTGAGGGACTCATCGGTGAATTCTTGCTGAATGTCGAAAGCGACACTGCAGGCAGTGCACCGATAGGAATACGTGGGCATGGGGTCCTTAGACGGAGGGGGTAAACGTCATAATACGCTCCGGCGTCACAGCACCCTTAACAGGTTGGTCGTGGAGTTCGCGGGGGACATCGTCCACGACTTCATGGTCATAGAGAACGGCGTAGGTGGGGGCTTCGTTTTGGAGGGCACCAAGGGCTCGGTCAAAATACCCTCTGCCCCAGCCCAACCGCATGCCATCACTCGCTACAGAGGCTGCTGGCACAAAAATCAGGTCCACTTGGCTCAACACGATCGGCCCATAGACCGTGTTCTCGGGAACGTCGAGCCCGAGAGCATCGTGGGTGAGGTCGTCACCCGCCTCATAGAGGACCCAGTCCATCAACCCGTCTTCGCGGGCAGCGGGAACCAACACGACAATGCCTTCGGAGAGTGCCCACTCCACAAACTTCTGGGTGGGGGGTTCATCCTGTCCCGCCAGATAGCAGGCAACACGACCCGCCGCATGCTGATCCACGACGAACTTCATGTTGGTCACGAGCTTCTCAGCGGCTAATTCGCGATCCAGCGGCGTCATGATGCGCCGTCTCTCCCGGATTTCGGCGCGCAGCGCGGCCTTGCTGGGATGTGGAGGCTCCGCCATTCCCCCAGTGTAAGGCTCAGCAGTACGATATGGGGATGTCTATCAGCAAAGCAGTGATTCCCGCCGCCGGCCTTGGCACGCGATTTTTGCCGGCCACGAAGGCGATGCCCAAGGAGATGCTTCCCGTGGTCGACAAGCCCGCGATCCAATACGTGGTCGAGGAAGCGGTAAACGCCGGTCTCCACGACGTCTTGATGATTACCGGGCGCAACAAGAACGCTCTAGAGAACCACTTCGACCGCGCCACCGAAATCGAGGCGCAGCTCGAGAAGAAGGGCGACACCCGTCGCCTGCAAGAGATTTTGCACTCCACCAACCTGGCCAACATGCACTACGTGCGACAGCTGGACCCGAGGGGTCTGGGCCACGCGGTGTTGCGCTCCCAGATGCACGTGGGACAAGAGTCCTTTGCCGTATTGCTCGGTGACGATCTGATTGACCCGCGCGATGTCCTGCTGGAGCGGATGATCGAGATCCACGACACACACTTCGCCAGTGTCGTTGCCCTGATGGAGGTTGACCCCAGCCAAACCCACCTCTATGGCATCGCCACCGTGGAAGAAACTGACGAGGCCGACGTGGTGCGCATCACCGGGCTCGTGGAGAAGCCAGATCCCAAGGATGCTCCCTCGCGTCTTGCGGTCATCGGTCGATACGTGCTTCAGCCCAACATTTTCCCCATCCTGGAGGCCACCGAACCTGGCTCAGGGGGAGAGATTCAACTCACCGACGCTCTCAACTCTTTGGCCGAATCGAAACTGGGTGGCGGTGTTTACGGTGTGGTGTTTACCGGTCGACGCTACGACACCGGGGATCGCTTGGATTACCTCAAGGCCATTGTGCAGGTGGCGGCGTCGAGGGATGATCTGGGGCCAGATTTTGTGGCCTGGTTGAAGACGTTCACCAACTCCGTCTAATGGCGTCCCTCCCCACACTGGAGCACCGATTAGTCACGGTGCGCGGTGTTCGCCTGCGAGACGCCAGGCCCATGGAAAAAGCACTGGGTGACAATCGAGCCTGGCTGTCCCCCTGGGAAGCCACCACTCCGCTGATTCGACCGAATAGTTTTGACGCTAAATCGAGTATTCGCGGCCTTCTTCAGGCCGCCAAGCAGGGCACCGCCCTGCCCTTGGTTTTGATTCATGACTACGAGTTGGTGGGACAGCTCAACGTGTCCCAAATCACCTACGGCTCCCTGTCCTCGGCGACGCTGGGCTACTGGGTGGTGGAGAGCGTTGCGGGTCGGGGGATTGCCCCGGTTGCGGTGGCGATGGCGACCGATTATCTGTTCTTTGAGAAGGGTTTGCACCGCATGGAGGTGTGCATCAGGCCGGAGAACACCTCGTCTCTGCGGGTGGTGGAGAAGCTGGGCTTTCGCTACGAGGGATTCCGTCGCCGATATATCCACATCGATGGCAAATGGGCGGATCATTTCTGTTTTGCCCTGGTCGTGGAGGAGGTTCCAACCGGTGTTCTTGCCCGCTATGAAAAAGGCGCTGTTCCCCCGGGGGTGGCGAGCATTCCGGACCTGGATTGGGTGAAAGCCAGAAACCCCCTGTCACTTCCACCCCGTCAGCTATAGCGCGCCAATCCGCGGTTTTGGGCTGACAAGCTCATACCCTAGAGCCCGTGGAAACGTCTGGCACAACCCTGTTGCTGCTTCTGGCAGCTGCTCTGTGGTTGGTATACCTCGTTCCCCTCTGGCTCAAGCGCAGCGAGTACTACGCCACCGAGCGAAACGCCGCGCGACTGGGTCAAACACTTCGGCTTTTAGCAAACACCTCTGAGGTTTCCGCAGAAATCAAAGCTGAACTGGAAGCGCGTTCAATAGCCCGCAAGGAGCGCGAAGCGCAGCGCCAGCTCAGAGTGATGTCCTCACCGGTCCTCACCACCGCGGAGCGCCGCCGGCGCACCAAACAGGTCTTCTCTCTGCTCTTGCTGCTGGGGATAACCTCCGCGGTGACCGCATACTTAGCAGCCTGGCCCCTGCAGGTTATTTGGGCCTCCAGCACCGTTGGGACGATTTCCTTCGCCATCCTGGGCCGCCTCAACCGGGTGACAAAAGCGGATGCGCACGCGGTCGCGAATGCTCGCGCGAGCGCACCGGTTCACGTCCCCGTTGAGACCCAGACCGCGTGGCGGCCTCCCGCTCTTCCCGAACCTCTTGCCAACAAGACAGTGATCGAGGACGCGCCATTGCCCAGCCACGATGAACTCGTGCGTGCAGCCCGAGCAAAGGCCCTGGAGATGCGCCCCGAAGACTTTGAGGGCGAAGGTTTGGCGGTTGTTTCGCAGATCGAACCCCGCGAGGAAGCTCCCACCAAGAAGCTCGAGAAGCTCAACATCGATGAGGTTCTTCGCCGCAGGCGGGCTGTTTAGCGAAGGCTCGTCTCTGGCCGCAGGGGCAACCCGGCGGCCGTGTAGCAGGCGTCCATGAGGATGGCTTGGGCGAGAGCGTCCTCGGCATCCGAGTGACTGGGTTCCCCCTGCCTCACCTGACGGGCAAAAGCTTCGAGTTGGTAGGTGTAACTGCTGCGATCACCGTGCTCCTCAGTCGTGGTGTCATCACCTCGGATCAGGGTGATGCGGTTATCCAGAGCCGGTTGGCAGAAATTGTGGGCCATCGCTGACCCGGTCGACCCCTGAAGCTGGAGGGTGAAGGTCATCTGCTGGAGCAAAAAGCTTGAGCGGAAGTGACCGGTGACACCCTCTGCGAGGGTGAGGTCTGCCGCGAGCTCAGCATCCACCCGATCGTCAGCCTCGTGGGGGACTGCTGTGCCAGCAAGGACTGTGGGGGTCCCACCCAGAGCAGTGGAGAGGGTTCGAAGAGCGTGGATGGCATAACAGCCGACATCCATGAGGGACCCACCGGCCAGATCAAAATTCCAGCGGGGGTCCGAGGGGCGTGTCAGGGGGAAACCCATCACGATATCCACGTGGGAGACATCACCAATCTCCCCTGAGGTCGCAAGCTCCACCATGCGATCCATCACGGGGTGGTAGCGGTAGTGGAAGGCCTCCATGAAGACGACCCCTGTGTCCCGCTGGACGTCGAGGACCCTCTGAGCTTCAGCGGCGGTGCTGGCGGAGGGTTTCTCGCTCAGCACGTGCTTGCCGGCTCGCATGGCCTCAATGTTCCAGGGGCCATGAAGACCATTGGCCAGCGGGTTGTAAATGACCTCAACCTCGGGGTCGTCAATCACTGCTTGGTAGTCGCTGAGAACCCTTGCGATGCTGTGTTCGGTCGCGTAGGCCTCGGCCTTTGCATGATCTCTCGCGGCAACTGCCACGAGATGATCCCCGGTGAGGGCTGCCGGGGCAAAGAGAGCGTTCGGGGCAATGCGCGAGGCGCCAAGAATTCCGATGCGAAGAGGTTCCATGCAACGACCTTAGCCGGGGTGACCGACACGCCACTCGGTGCTACTGTTGCTCCCCCAGGGGCCTGTGGCGCAGTTGGTAGCGCGCTTCGTTCGCAATGAAGAGGTCAGGGGTTCAATTCCCCTCAGGTCCACACATCCCGGCGAATAGGGAGAGATGAGAATTCTGAGACTGATTTCCCGGCTCGCCTTGGGCGCAGCACTGGTGTATGCGGGAATTGGACACCTTACATTTTCCAGAATCGAGTTTCAGGCCCAGGTGCCCGTCTGGTTACCCCTCGACCCGGACTTCGTTGTTGTCGCGTCGGGGATTGTTGAGATCCTGCTCGGGATAGGGATTGCCTTGGCCGGAGCTCTGGTTCCGTGGGCGGGACTTGCTGCCGCCCTGTTCTTTATTGCCATCTTCCCGGGCAACATCAACCAATATGTCGAGGGGATTAGCGCCTTCGGCCTCGACACCGATGAGGCACGATTCACCCGCCTGTTCTTCCAGCCCATATTGGTGGTGTGGGCGCTGTGGTCGACAGGTGCCATCAGATATGTCAGAGAAATCCTTCGATCACGCAACACCTGAGAGTCGGGAGCACCTGGGGTGCGCCACATCGTTGTTTCATCGCTGACAATCCGGTTAACTGGGGAAATGTCAGGATCATTCCGACGTGTGACCTGTGTAGCGGTACTGCTAGTGGGGAGCCTGCTTCTAGCCTCTTGCGCTCAGCCCGTTGAGGTCGTGGAGGAGGCCGCCGAGGTGGCTAAGGCCCCAGCGCCCGAACCCGACGTGATTGAAGAGCCACGGATTCCTCCTACTTGGGAGCAATCGGTCTCTACTGCTGACTTTGCGCGATGCAAACTGCGTGACCCCCGGCCAGACTCGGTCAGAGACCTCCACCGAGGCCAGCGACGTGGAGACATCATCGGCCGGGACAATGTTGGGTTCCCGCGGACGGAACGTGAAATTCCAGGACTGGGGACGGCCAACATCATCCTCGCCAAAGTCGCCTTTGATGACGCACCTCCTTCGGATGAACTGCCGGATGATTTCTTAGAGACCCATGCGGCTTTTATGACTGAGTGGAGCGAGTTCTTCTCGCAAGGGAACTTCCGTTATGAATTTCAGGTTGTGCCGGGTTGGGTCGAGGTTCCTCTCAACCACGCCGACTATCCGATAGACCCTGGTGCTCCTGATAACGAGTACGACCAGGAGGCGTTCAATCGAGAGCAGAAGGGTCGGATGACGACCATCATTCGAGAAGTGGTGGCGGCGCTTCCCGATGACCTCGATTACGCGGCAGCTGACACCCTGTTTATCTATTGGACTCCTGAAATGCACGCGTTTAAGCAGACCATCAGTGATCGTGATGCAGCATTCTCCACACCTCAGGGCACTCAGGTGTTTTCGGTCCAGGGAGGAGGAATTTCCCATACGACCGATTCCGGCAGCCTCACCTTCGAGATGAAGAAGGAGTTTGCGTGGTCCTACTTCCTCCACGACATCATGCATTGGCAGGGCATGAACGGTCACGCCCCAGGAAATGGCTGGAAGACCGGAATCGGACAGGGCGCCTACCCGGTGGGCTCTGGCGAGTATTCGGGTGTGATTGCTGCCTGGGAAGCGTTCCTCTTTGAATGGTACGAAGACTCCCAAGTCCATTGCGCCGATATCGAAACACTGAGTGAACCAGAGCGTGTGATGCTCACACCCATTGAGGTCTATGGCGGTGAGCGCAAAATGATCGCTATCAGGACGGTGGACTACAAGGTCCTGGTGGTGGAGTCCCGAAGACCCATTGGCTATTCCAAGTGGTGGTATCCCGAGAACTCAGGGTTGCTGGTCTATGAGGTCGATGCTGATGGGATCCAGACCGACCACCTCCCCAATGACTGCGGCAATGATCCGGCGATGCCGAAATGGGCCTACTACGTCTATCCAGACGGAGCAGGAGTCAGCGAATGCATCCCCAATGACGTCAGCGGCGTGATCGTCAAGGAGGGAATGAGTGTCACCCATTCCGGGGTAAAGATTTCCCTAGAATTTTCCGACGACGAGATGGATTACGTGCTGATCGAAAGAGCTACCGATGACTAGGAACTTGGTCAGCTCGCTACTCCTCGCAGGCTTCGTCATCCTCTCGGGTTGCGCAGCTGAGCCACCCCCGGTTGTCGAGGTGGCGGCAGAGGACACCATCACTCCTGTTCCTGAACCGATTGTCGTCGAGGAGGTTCGAGTTCCCCCCGACTGGACTCAGGCTCCGTCTCCCTCTCCTGCGGAGGTGTGCAAGGTGCCCGACGCCCGCCAAGGCGCAGGAGGCAACTCCCAGGCGAGACAGGCAGTGGGTTTCCCGGTGTCGAAAAGCACCCTGCCTATCCAAGGAGAGGTGAACATCATCGCTGCCATGGTCGCCTTTGATGATGCGCCGGCCCCCGATCTCACGGCAGACGAATTTTTCGAGCCGCAGCTCGAGAAAATAACCCAGTGGAGCGACTTCTGGTCCCAGGGGAAACTGCGCTACGAGTTTCAGATGGTGGAGGACTGGGTTACTGTGCCCGTGAATCACACCGATTACCCCATCAACTCGCGGGATGATTACCCCACCTCCAGGACTAATAGCGCTCGGGTAATCCAAGAAGTCATCAACGCGTTACCTGATGACCTCGATTACGCCGGAGCCGATGGGTTCCTCGTGTACTGGTCACCAGGTATTGATGAGTTTGTGTCCGATGTCGCAGTCCGGGGTGATGAGGGTGTGACCTTGCAAACTCCCGATGGTCCCCGGGGCATGTTCTTTTGGTCAGGCAACAACTGGCACTACCGGGACACCGGGGCAATCACAGCCGAGATGAAAAAGAACTACACATGGAGTACCTGGATTTACTTCATGCTCCTCTCCCAAGGGCTTATGTTGCACTCTCCCGGTAATGGCTGGGCCACGGGCCTCGGAACATCCCAAGTGCCAAACCCCGATTTTTCGGGAGCCATCACTGTCTGGGATGCCTTTCGGATGGGCTGGGTGTCAGATGACCAGGTCCATTGTGTGACTCCCGAGGATATTGAAGCGGGTCCGCTCCAGGTGATGGTCACACCTCAAGAGGTCTTTGCCGGGGAGCGCAAAACGATCATCATCCCGGTCGATAGGTCATCGGATGTGGTGGTAATCGAATCTCGAAGGTCCGTGGGTTACTCCGAATGGCGAGGCGGAGATTCAGGTCTGCTTGTCTATACGGTCAATCCCAGTGTGGGCACGGTGGACCTCATGAGCCAGGAGAGCCAGCGCAGCTGCGGCAATACTGATGACTTTTCCAAATGGGCCTACTACCTCTATCCCGATAGCGTCGATATGAACCAGCTGGATTGCAACGATTTCCGGGCCGCCTTTGTTCGAGAGGGAGACACTCTCACCCACCGGGGAATCACGATCAGCCTCGAGTTCTCAGCTGAGGAGCTCGACTATGTGACGATCGAAGCAACGACTCCTTAGCGCGATCTCAACAAGGTGACGAGTTTCAGGAGACCCCAGAGGGCGTAGCCCACCAGGCTTGCGAAGACGAGCATCATGCCCAGGCCCCCGGCCCAGAATTCCTCCACAAGAAATCCGTCGGCATCGACAGTGGTCCCACTGGCGACGTAGTACCCCATGAGGGCCAGTCCTGCCAGCAGAAACACAGTGCTTGCGCCGAGAATGATGCGTGTCATTGATGGGGCTCTACCTCTTGTCGGGAGAGGCTGATTTCCGGGTTGCCCAGGCAAAAACTCCGAGACCCAGAACGACAGCACCTGCTCCCGCACCATAGGCGAGGACATCACCGGCACGGGTCGAGTCCACCAGCACACCCACAAACACCACTGCGATGATGGCCACGACCACACCAATGAGTTTGGACTTCAGATCATCAAGGTCTTTGATCTGCAACCATGCCGGCACATCGAGCTCGGTATCCACAAAGAGTTCATAGAGCCCGTAGCCGATTACCAACAACACAGTGCCCAACAGGATGGCATCCACGGCGGTGAGGACCTCGACGATGACGTCCTTCAGGGGTGTTTGTTCCACAACTGAATTGATGACGGCAATCACCACCGCAATCGAGCCTTGAGCCATGAGAAACAAGGCCCCCAAGATCGACGCGATAGCCGGAACAAAGACGGTGTAACGGGTGAGCCCTACAAGTTTGCGCATGACGGCAGTGTAGCCAGAGTGGGCGGTTCCGAAAGGTATGGCGTGAAACCCTGTGCTTTGCGAGGATGGTGACATGAGAAAGTCCCGCCTGAGCGCAGCATTGTGGGTTGCGAGCATTCTGGCCGTGGCAGGCTGCCAAGGCGGATCGCCGAGTGACATGGGCGCTTCGACTGAAACCTCGGCAGACTCATCGTCCGAAGCAACATCCCAAGAGGGGAACGGCTCGTTGTTTTCCTTCGAGCTGGGCGAGGGTTTGGGTATTGAAGGTGTGTCCCCAGAGCTTGTTGCTCACCCCGACGGTGGGTACCTACTTCTGGTCACCGGCTTGGGTCAAGATCGCGCCTATCGTTCCAACGACGGGGTTTCTTTCACCCCCGACCCCGGCATGAAGATCCCCATGGGCAGTGACTACTCGCTCCTCCAAAAACCTGATGGAACCTGGCTCCTGTATTACGTCACCTTCGACATGCCGACCATGGAGCCCGGCCAACCCGGTCAACCGGGTGAACCAGGTGAACCAGGTCAGCCTGTTCAACCTGCCCAGCCGATGGACCCGAAGACGATGAAGAAGAAAGTGATGGTCTCTGAGTCCTCAAACCTGTCCTCCTTCCCTGAGGGTGTGCCCACCGGAATTCAACAGGATGAGCCGGGAATGGCCTGGGGTGTGCCCGACACCTGGGTGGATCCCGATGGCTCTTACCGCATGATGTGGGTCGATATGCCAGAGGGGGAAAGGTGGGAGGTGCTTCGCACCGCCACCTCGCAAGATGGCATCACCTTTACCCCTGATGAGGGCTATGCCATTACCGATGGATATGTGGATCCTTTCATGTTGAGGGCTGAAGAGGGGGATTGGGTCCTCTTGCTGTCCACCACCCCGGCAACAGAGCGGCTACCCCAGCGAATCTATGTCGCAACGTCCGCCAATGGAATGGACTGGAGCATCGAAGACGAGCCAATTCTGTATGACGAGGACCGAAACTACCTCGACCCAGCAGCAGTAGAAGTG
>Ga0213861_10000964_pt1 | contig 25737 bp, 23 predicted proteins | sample PICome_4_FD_160110 | JGI IMG/M metagenome (GOLD analysis project Ga0213861, IMG submission 160110) | Coastal seawater microbial communities near Pivers Island, North Carolina, United States - PICO131 | ecosystem: Environmental > Aquatic > Marine > Coastal | place: USA: North Carolina... | reverse complement strand
ACTCAGTCACGATCCCTTCATCAGATGATTCAGAATCAGTCTCGGCTTTAGCTCCGTCTGGCTTTCCATGAGAAATATAGGAAACAATATCAAGCCTTCCAATACCTTGTTTGGAGAGCAAGAAAACTGAGTGAGATTCTTTTTCAGAGAATATAGCTACTAGTAAATTAATCGGTTTCACAACACCCTTACCTGATGACTGAACATGAAAAACAGCTCTTTGAAGGACTCTTTGGAATCCTAAAGTTGGTTGTACAGGTTTTTTAGCATCCACCTTACTAGGTGTATTATCTCTAACATGCTCTTCAAGATTTTCTCTTAAAGTAGCTATGTTTACATCGTTTGTTTCAAGGGCTTGCCTTACTTCAAAATCAGAAAGAAGCATTAAAAGTAGATGCTCTATGGTTAGATATTCAAGATTTTGATCTTGAGCTTGATCAAATAAATTTGCTATGGATTGTTCTAATTCTTTACTAAACATTAATCTGTTAAAGGTTCAATTTCACTTATGAGAGGATGCTCATGGGCTCTTGCCATCTCATTTATTTCATGAGATTTCATTTCAGCAATCTCTTTAGGAAATATACCACAGACGCCCTTTCCTTTTGTATGAACAGCTAACATAATTTGAGTTGATCTTTCATGCTCATATCCGAATATAGCTTGAAGGATATAAACAACAAATTCCATAGGTGTGAAATCATCGTTCAAAAGAACAACTTGGTACATTGGAGGTTCTTTAAGATCAGGTTTGTCCTCTAGGACAATAGTGCCTGTATCACCTAGACCATTGGAACCGTTTGACGATTCTGAAGACATAGACATCTTCACATTCTTTTTATCATTTCCTTGGCAAAGCCAGAGCAAGAAACTAGATTGGCACCATCCATTAATCGTTCAAAATCATAGGTAACCATCTTATCGGTAATTGCTGCTTCCATTGAAGAAATAATTAAATCTGCTGCTTCAACCCAACCTAAGTGCCTTAGCATCATTTCAGCTGATAGTATTAATGAACCTGGATTCACTTTATCCTGGCCAGCGTATTTTGGAGCCGTGCCATGGGTTGCTTCAAACAAAGCAGAGTCATCTCCAATATTTGCTCCTGGGGCAATACCGATACCTCCAACACACGCAGCTAATGCATCCGATACATAATCACCATTAAGGTTCATAGTAGCAATAACATCATATTCTTTTGGTCTAGTTAAAATTTGTTGTAAAAAAGCATCGCAAATAACATCTTTTACAATTATATTTTTGCCATTGGTAGGATTTTTTATGGTGACCCAAGGCCCTCCATCTAAAAGCTCTCCGTCATAAGAATTTATACTTAATTCATAACCCCAGTCCCTAAAAGCTCCTTCAGTAAATTTCATGATATTGCCTTTATGAACCAATGTTACTGAGGATCTATCGTTCTTAATAGCATAATCAAGAGCTTGCTTAACAAGTCTCTCTGTTCCTTGCCTAGATATTGGCTTAACTCCAAGTCCAACTTCTGTTGGAAATCTTATTTGAGTCACGCCAAATTGTTCTTGGAGCACCTTCACCATTGCTTCTGACTCAGGAGATCCTGCTTCAAATTCCACGCCAGCATAAATATCTTCGGAGTTTTCTCTAAAGATCACCATATCAACATGGGATGGATTTTTAACTGGACTTGGTACGCCAGCAAAATATCGAATTGGTCTTAAGCAAACATATAGATCAAGAATTTGACGCAGAGAAACATTCAATGATCTGATTCCTCCCCCAACAGGAGTAGTCAAAGGTCCTTTTATGCTAACAATATATTCTTTTAGAGCTTCAATAGTTTCATCAGGCAGCCATGTATCTGCATCATATATTTGAGTAGATTTTTCGCCACAAAATACTTCCATCCAAGATATTTTTTTGGCGCCTTTATAAGCTGTTTCGACGGCACTATCGACCACATCTATCATCGCAGGTGTAATATCTATTCCGATCCCGTCACCTTCAATGTATGGGATAATTGGATTATCTGGAACTTGTAGAACCCCGTTCTCTAATGTAATTTTTGAGCCCTCTTCTGGTATCTTTATATGCTTATAACCCATACTATCCTCTTTCAAACGAAAATATATTGTAAAATTTGGATGAATTATACTCTAAAAAAACCTTTAAAATTAGCGTTTGTAGATAAAATATGACAAATAAAAATAAAACAGTTGTTGTCGGAATGTCGGGTGGAGTTGATTCCTCCGTGGCAGCCTATTTATTACAAAAACAAGGCTTTAAAGTACAAGGTTTATTTATGCAAAATTGGCAAAATGAGCCTGGTGAGGTTTGTACATCTGAGGTTGACTTTGCAGATGCATCAAAAGTATGTGATCAACTCGATATTCCATTACATAAAGCTAACTTTAGTGACGAATATTGGGAGAGAGTCTTTAAAGAATTCCTTTCTGAGCATGAAAAAGGAAGAACTCCAAATCCCGATATATTATGCAATAGAGAAATCAAATTTAAATCCTTTTTAGATTACGCTGTAAAAATTGGAGCTGATCATATTGCAACTGGTCATTATGCGAGACTTAATCATAAAAATGATCACGCTATTTTAATGAGATCAAAAGATCTTAATAAAGATCAAACCTATTTTTTACACGAAGTTAGTGGTGAAGAATTTGCTAAATGCATGTTTCCACTTGAGGGTTTAACTAAATTTGAAGTAAGAGAACTAGCTGAAAAAAATAACTTCATCAATCATGATAAAAAAGATTCTGTTGGCATCTGTTTTGTTGGTGAGAGAAACTTAAAAGACTTTCTCAAAAGATTCATACAATTTAAGAGTGGCAATATTAAAGATTCAGAAGGCAATATTCTTGGAGTTCACCCAGGAGCACTTCTTTTTACCCAAGGACAAAGACAGGGTTTAAATGTCGGAGGTGTCAAGGATAAACCTGAATTACCTTGGTATGTTTACGACAAAAATATTGAGCTAAATGAAGTTTATGTTTGCCAAGGTGAATTTAATGATTTGTTACTAAGCGATGGTTTGTTGATGGAGGAAATGAAATGGATAAATAAAACAGTTGTTCCTAAGCAACTAAATTGCGAGGTTCAGGTTCGCCATAGAGGTAAACCCGTTTCATGTGTTGCGCATTTTATGGATAAAGGTGTGAAGTTATTATTTTCAGAAAAAATTAGAGCAATTGCGCCTGGTCAGTCTGCTGTACTTTACAAAAATAATGAATGTTTAGGTGGAGGCATAATAGCAAAAGCATTAAAAGACTAGCTATAATTCAAATTATGAAACATCAAGAATTAATCTCCCCTCTGGATAATCGCTACAGCAAAAAAATTATCGATCTTGCAAACAATTTCTCAGAATCTAACTTAAATAAAACCAGATTTGAAATTGAAATAGATTGGATTATTTTTCTAACAACACGATGTGGCAAAAACTTTAAGCCACTCTCCTCTGCCGCTAAAAATAATCTTTTGGCAATCAAAAAAAGTTTCAATGAAAAATCAGCAAAAAGAATCAAGACCATTGAATCCAAAACAAATCATGATGTTAAAGCTGTTGAATATTTTATTAGAGAGGAAATGAATAAATTTACCAATCTAAAGAAATACCAAAATCTAGTTCATTTTGCATTGACGAGTGAGGATGTTAATTCACTCTCTTACGCGATACTGCTTAGAGATGCTAAAGATATATATACAAAAAAATTAGATATTCTTATTAAGGATTTAAATTCTAAATCAAAATCTTGGGCAACATTGGCCTTGTTGGCTAGAACTCACGGACAAGCAGCTTCACCCTCTACCATTGGAAAAGAAATAAAAGTATTTCACCAACGATTGATAAGGCAAAAGGAACTTCTCAGTAAAATGAAACCTATGGCTAAGTTTGGTGGCGCCACTGGTAACTTCCATACCTTAAATCTATCTGATGTAAATATTGATTGGGTCTCCAAAACTAATAAATTCTTGTCCTCATACAAAGTTGAGCAAAATCCTATCACCACTCAGATTGAGTCTCATGATGGGATTGCAGAAATCTCTCATTGTATTCAAAGAATTAATAATATTTTAATTGATCTAAACCAAGATATATGGATTTATATCTCCAATGATATATTTAAGTTGAAACTTAAAGATGGTGAGGTTGGCTCATCTACTATGCCACACAAAGTAAATCCAATAGATTTTGAAAACTCAGAAGGAAATCTTGGATTATCTAATTCATTGATGAGTTTTTTTGCAGATAAATTAACTAAATCTCGACTTCAAAGAGATCTATCTGATTCAACTGTATTAAGAAATCTAGGTGTTGGGTTTGGATATAGCTATCTTGGAATTACTTCTTGCTTAAATGGATTAAGTAAAATTCAACCAAATAAACAAAATGCTAGAACAGAATTAGCTGATAATTGGCAAGTCTTAGCTGAAGCGCTTCAAATAGTTATGAAACTTGAAGGTTACGATAATGCCTATGAGGAGATCAAAACTAAAACTAGAGGCCAAAATATAGACAAAGATTCTTATCTAACAATAGTAGATGGCCTCAAGATCACTGCAAAATCTAAAGATAAATTAAAAAAATTAACTCCGCTAAACTATCTTGGTATAGCATCTAAACTAGCAAAATTATAATTTTTGTAGTTAAACTACTATTAATATTGTCTATAAATGTTGTTTTAACAGCATTTACAATAAATATTGACAATTAGCTCCTAATAAATTCAAATTCACTACATAAATATAGGGGTATATTAATGTCAAAAAATAATTTTACATCCGAAGTTGAGAAGCTTAATGCTATTCCAGAATTTGGTGGTCCAAATTGGAGCTCCATTAAGCCTGAGTATGCTGCGAGAATGAGACTTCAAAACCAATTTAAATCTGGTATCGATATTGCTAAATACACTGCCTCCTTAATGAGAAGAGATATGGATGCATATGATTCAGATAGATCTGCCTATACCCAATCTTTAGGTTGTTGGCATGGATTTATTGGACAGCAAAAACTTATATCTATTAAAAAACATTTCGGCACTACTGATAAAAAATATCTTTATCTTTCTGGCTGGATGGTCGCAGCTCTTAGATCTGAGTTCGGCCCTTTGCCCGATCAGTCTATGCATGAAAAAACATCAGTCGCCTCTTTAATCAAAGAACTTTATACCTTTTTGAGACAGGCTGACGCACGCGAACTAGGCGGGTTGTTTAGAGAGCTTGATAATGCTTCAGAAGCTGACAAGCCCAAAATCCAAGATAAAATTGATAATTTTGAAACTCATATAGTTCCAATCATTGCAGATATTGATGCAGGTTTCGGAAACGAGGAAGCTACTTATCTAATGGCCAAACAAATGATTGAAGCGGGTGCATGTTGTATTCAAATAGAAAATCAGGTTTCTGATGAAAAACAATGCGGCCACCAAGATGGAAAAGTGACTGTACCCCACTCTGATTTTCTTGCAAAAATTAATGCTGTTAGGTACGCATTCTTAGAGCTTGGAGTAGATGATGGAGTCATAGTAGCTCGAACCGATTCATTAGGGGCAGGCCTTACCAAACAAATCGCTATAACTCATGAGGTTGGTGATTTGGGAGATCAATATAACTCCTTTCTTGACGTAGAAGAATTAGATCCATCTGATTTAAATCATGGTGATGTGCTCATTAATCAAAACGGAAAAGTTGTTAGGCCAAAAAGACTTCCAAGTAACTTATATAGGTTTAAAGAAGGCACAGGAGAAGCAAGGTGTATTTTAGATTCAATTACCAGCTTGCAAAATGGAGCTGATTTAATTTGGATTGAAACTGAGAAACCTCATATAGGACAAATTGGCGCGATGATGGATGAGATTAAAAAAGCTGTCCCAAATGCGAAGCTTGTCTACAACAACAGTCCATCATTTAATTGGACTCTAAATTTTAGACAACAGGTGTTCGATGCCATGTCAGATAACGGAGATGATGTATCTGCATATGAAAGAGATGATCTAATGAATGTAAAATATGATGCTACAGAACTAGGCATAGAAGCTGACAAAAAAATCCAAACTTTCCAGGCTGATGCTGCTAGAGAGGCAGGAATTTTTCATCACTTAATAACATTGCCTACCTACCATACCGCTGCACTGTCCACAGACAATCTTGCTAAAGAATATTTTGGAGATAAAGGAATGCTTGGGTATGTCGAGGGTGTGCAAAGAAAAGAAATACGAGAAGGCATAGCATGCGTTAAGCATCAAAATATGGCTGGATCTGATATGGGCGATGACCATAAAGAATACTTCGCTGGGGAGGCTGCTCTCAAGGCTTCAGGCAAAGACAATACAATGAATCAATTTTAATTAGTTTCACAATCCCCTATGGTGGTGCGCCCGCATATCTTGCAGGGTGCACCATCCTCTACATTCGCCAAACCACCACAACTTCCTGATATAGGTTTGTTATTCACAATGACGCCAATTGCAATTGCTGCAAATGAAATCGCTATTAATAAAAAAACTGTTACAAACTCAATCACTATAATTCCAAGATTTAGATTTAATTAAAATATTCTCCTCATGCATTATATACATAACTGCCACAGCATGATCATTTGCAAGATCTATGCCCCTTTCAGGACCAAGAACATTCAAAGCCGTAGCCCATGCATCAGCAATCATTGAAGATTGTTTTGAAGCAACTGTCACGGAATAAGATTTATCTAAAATAGATTGTTCGCTCATTGGATTAAAGGTGTGGCTAAGTATTTCTCCTGAATCATTAATTTTTTGATTTCTATATTCGCCCGAAGTTGCAACAGCTAAAAAATCATTTTCTAAAATCTCCAAAATCGATTTGTTTTGAAGGCTTGAAGGATCTTGAATGCCAATAACCCAGGGAGCACCATGTTTTGTTCCATTAACTATAATTTCACCGCCTATATCAATTAAAAAATTCTTCCTATTTGCATTAATTAAAAGCCCTGCAATTGAATCAACAGCATAGCCTTTAGCAATAGAAGATAGATCAAATTGAAAGTTGTCATTTTTGATAATCGCATTATTTGAAATTAAATCAAATCGTTTTAGAGATACCGGAATAGTATTTTGGTTCATTGGAACTACTGGGCCAAACCCTTTATCAATTACCAACGAACCAACAGTTACATCATAAAGCCCATCAGTAAGTTGATAGAGCTTTTCTGCATAATTTAAAATGGAATACATCTCAGGTGAAATAATAATTTCTACATCAATAGGAGCAGCATTAATTCTTGATAATTCAGAAGACTCTTTATAATTTGAGGCTATTAAATCAATTCTAGCTAATTCAACTTCAATAGATTGCTTTAAGGAATCGGGAATATACTCTGTTGAAACCAATTGCCAATAGGTACCATATATAGGTCCAGAAATTTGATAAGTAGCTGATTTGTTATAGTAGTATGCTGAAAATATACAAATCAACCCTACCGATAGAGCAATTAATTTAGATACAGTTAAACGATTCAATGAGCTATTTAGCCACCAAAATCATCAAGCATAATATTTTCAGGCTCCACTCCAAGATTAATAAGCATATCTATACATGCTTTATTCATCATTGGTGGCCCGCACATATAGAACTCACAATCCTCAGGAGCTTTATGAGATTTAAGATAACCCTCAAAAAGCACTTGATGTATAAAGCCTGTCAACCCATCCCAGTTATCCTCAGGTTGGGGATCTGATAATGCAACATGCCAATCAAAATTCTCATTTGTTTCAGCTAATTTATTAAAATCATCTACGTAGAACATCTCTTTCAAGCTTCTAGCGCCATACCAAAATGAAATTTTTCTATCGCTATTGATTCTTAATAATTGGTCAAAAATATGGGCTCTCATAGGAGCCATACCTGCTCCACCACCCACAAATACCATTTCAGCTGACGATTTTTTGGCAAAGAATTCACCAAATGGTCCGAATACTCTTACCTTGTCACCAGGTTTGAGGTTGAATGTCCAAGAAGACATAACGCCAGGAGGTATATCAGATGAGCCTGGTGGTGGACTGGCTACTCTAATATTAAATTTTAACACTCCTTTTTCTTCAGGATAATTCGCCATTGAATAGGCTCTAATGATTGGCTCAGAATTATTTGCAACGTTATCCCATATCTTGAACTTATCCCAATCCTCTCTATATTCGTCAGCAACATCAAACGATTTATAATCTAAGTCAGAATATGCAGGAGCCTCTAATTGTACATAGCCGCCTGCTTTGAAATTAACCTCTTCACCTTCTGGAAGTTTAAGAACAAGCTCCTTAATAAAAGTTGCGACATTGTCATTAGAAATAACCTCACACTCCCATTCTTTAACCCCAAAAACCTCCTCAGGAATTGTAATTTTAAGATCATTTTTAACTGCAACCTGACAAGAAAGTCTCCATCCATCCTTTTTTTCTTTTGAATTAAAATGAGATTCTTCGGTCGGCAAAATAGATCCGCCACCCTCAGATATTTGACATTTACATTGGCTGCAGGTGCCTCCACCTCCACAAGCAGATGAAAGAAAAATTTTATTTTCAGCCAGAGTCTGAAGTAATTTATTGCCTGACGGAACAACGATTGGATTCGAAGAATCACCATTTATTTCAATGGTTACATCGCCTGAGCTAACTAGCTGACTTCTTGCAGCAATAATAACGGCAACCAATAATAAGACCACACCTGTAAAAGAAAGAACACCTAAAAATAAATCAATCTGCATAATTATTACCTATAGTGAAATTCCCCCGAATGACATAAACCCAAAACTCATTAAACCTACTATTAAAAATGTAACACCTAGACCTTGAAGGCCTTCTGGAATATCTGAATATTTTAATTTTTCTCTGATTCCCGCCAAGACAACAATTGCCATTGCCCAACCAACGCCTGCTCCAAGGCCGTAAACAACACTTTCACCAAATTTCAAATCTTTCTCAATCATAAACAATGAAGCTCCTAATATGGCGCAATTAACGGTAATTAGAGGCAGGAATACTCCTAATGCATTATAGAGAGCAGGAACAAATCTATCCAGAAACATCTCAAGAATCTGAACTGCTGCTGCAATAACTCCGATGTAACTAATCAATCCGACAAATTCTAGATTTGCTTCAGGCAAACCAGCCCATGCTAAAGCTCCTTCTTTAAGAATAGAGTTGTAAATAAGATTGTTTAACGGAACAGTTATCAAGCAAACCACAATAACTGCAATGCCAAGACCAAAAGCTGCATCAATTTTTTTTGAAATAGCTATAAAAGTACACATGCCCAAGAAAACTGATAGAGCAATATTCTCTATAAAAACAGTGGTTATAAAGATACTAAGATAATGTTCAAACATTTAGCTCTCTCTTGGATAAATCTGGTGCTGTTGCATGACGGGATAGTTTGTACTCGTTTGGTTCTACTTGGTCTGTTTTATAGGCTCTAATACCCCAAATCATCAAACCTATTAAAATAAATGAGCTGGGAGGAAGTAATAAAAGATTATTCGCTGGGTACCAGCCACCATTGGAGACTAGAGGCAAAATCTCATAACCCATCAAGGTACCTGCTCCAAATAATTCTCTAACAACAGCTACAGCAATCAAGATAATGCTATATCCAAGACCATTGCCTAAACCATCTAAAAAACTGATGAATGGTTTTTCTTTCATGGCAAAAGCTTCTGCTCTGCCCATGACAATACAATTTGTAATAATCAATCCCACAAAAACTGATAGTTTTTTGCTCGTCTCGTAGTCATAAGCTTTTAGTAGCTCATCAACCACAATAACAAGAGATGCAATGATAGTCATTTGCACAATGATTCGAACACTACTTGGAATATAGTTTCTAATAATAGAAATAAATAGATTAGAAAATGAGACAACGCTGGTTAGAGCAACGCACATAACCAGGGTCACAGAAAGATTGCTGGTTACAGCCAATGCTGAGCAAATTCCAAGTATTTGAAGAGTAATAGGATTTTCTTCAAGCAAAGGCTTGGCAAGAACTTCTTTGTATTGCTTAACTGTCATAATTAATTTTATTTAATGTTTCTTTATAGCCACTTTCACCAAACCAATAAACTAACATGTTTGTAACGCCTCTACTGGTTAGGGTTGCACCTGAAAGACCATCAACTTGATATGATGCCATTTGATTTGATGGATCAACTTTTCCTTTTATAACTTCAATCTCAACCTCGCCATCTTTATAAATAGATTTGCCATCCCATAGAGACTTCCACTTAGGATTATCTACTTCTGCGCCTAACCCAGGAGTTTCTTTGTGTGCATAAAATTCAAGGCCCTTGATGGTATTCAAATCTTTATCAATCGCTATATAGCCAAACAATGTGCCCCAAAGTCCATAACCTCTAATCGGTAAGATGATTTTTTCAAGTTGGTTTGATGAATCTTTTAGCAAATATATTTTTCCAATATTTTCTTTATTTTTTACAATGGCAATATCTTCAGAAGCAGGTATTGGAGTTGAGTGTTCAGGTTGTTTTGAAAAATATACTGGGTCGTAAGTATCTAAATCATACTCACCATAACTATCCAATAATTCGCCTGAACTAAAATCTACAAATTTAGGGGTAAGATTAGAAAATTGAGCTTCAATTGATTCATCGGGATTATAAATTGCAGCAGTTTTAAGTATCTTAATTCTTTGATCATTCAGCTTGTTAAGATTTTGCATGTCCCTCAAACTCACAGCTGCATATGAAACAACTAATGAACAAAACAAACAAACTAAAAATGAAACTGTAAGTGTTTTTAAAACTGAATCATTCATACGAAAGGGCCCTCTTACGTTTTGCAATATTGTTAGACACAACCATATGATCAATGACTGGTGCAAATAAATTAGCAAATAAAATTGCCAGCATCATACCTTCTGGAAATGCAGGATTAATTACCCGAATTAATACCACTGTAACACCAATCAAAGCACCATAAATCCATCTGCCGGCATCAGTTCCAGACCCGGAAACTGGTTCAGTTGCCATAAACACTAGACCGAATGCAAAACTACCTATCACAAAATGCCAATACCATGGAACTTGAAACATTGGGTTGGTATCTGATCCAACAATATTTAGAATAGATGACATAACGATCATCCCTATAAATGTACCTAAGATAATTCTATATGAAGCAACGCCTGTTCCTAAAAGTATTATTGCTGCAATCCCTATGGCAATAATGGAAGTTTCGCCAACAGACCCTGGAATGTTACCTATGAATGCATCAAACCATGAAAAATTATCACTCAAGCCCTGCAAACCACCCTCCGCAGCATAACCCAAGGGAGTAGCTCCGCTAAAGCCCTCTGGGGTAACTCCAGTATCAGAAAGACCAGCAATCCAGACTTTATCACCTGATAGTTGTGACGGATATGCGAAATATAAAAATGCTCGGCCCGTTAATGCAGGGTTTAAGAAGTTTTTACCAGTGCCTCCAAAAACCTCTTTGCCAATAACGATTCCGAATGTAATGCCCATAGCAGCTTGCCATAGAGGTAAGTCTGGTGGGCAGCTTAAAGCAAATAAGATTGAGGATACAAACAAGCCTTCGTTTATTTCATGTTTACGGACTACAGCAAAAAGAATCTCCCAAAGAATTCCAACTGCAAATGTAACTGCGTAGATAGGAACAAAATAAACAGCACCAACCCACATTTTGGTTAAAAAACTATCACTGGAATAGCCTACAAAATTAATTAAAACATGGTGCCAGTCATTTGTATTTGCTGATCCAACAAGTGCCAAATACTCTAATGTTTGATTGCCAATGTTATACATTCCGAAAAACATTGCAGGGAATGCAGCCAACCATACAATTACCATGATCCTTTGAATATCGATCGAATCTCTTACATGTATGGGATTTGTTGTTTTATGCGTAGATGAAAAAATAAAGTTTTCAATAGCATCATAAATTGGGAACCATTTAGCCTGAGCGCCACCAGGCATAAATTTAGGCTTGATGCTTTCGTTAACAGATCTAAGCCATGCTTTCATTTAAATTCCTCGTACATTTTTTCTAAGTTAGTATCTAGGATTGATTGGTAGTCATATTTACTTGGGCACACATAACTAGCCAAAGCTAAGTCCTCAGGAGCTAACTCTAAAACACCTAATTTTTCACCTAACTCAATATCTAATGTCACTAAACTTTTTAAAAGCTGAGTTGTAAGAATATTTAGGGGCATTATTTCTTGATAAGAAGATACTGGGACAATAGCCCTATTCCCGCCATTCATTGAAACATTAAATTTGAAATTCTTAGGTTTAATCCAACTAGAAATAAAAGCTGGTAGCTTAGAGTGTAACTTTGCTCCAGGCATAGCCCAGTTAAATAAAATGTCATTTGATTCATCTGGAAGAACAGAGATCTGATTATCAAAGGAACCCATATAATTCATTACATTTTCGCCAGTGTGTCCATTCAACACAGAACCTGATATGACCCTAGAGTTATCTAAAATTTTTCCCGCTGTAACTTCTGTAAGGTTTGATCCATATTTTATTTTTAATATTTTTGGATCATGAGCATTAGGCCCACCAACAGCAACATGTTTATCAGAACGTAAATACTTATTTTTAAGAAGATATCCCAAAGAGATAACTTCTTGCCATGAAATAGTCCAAACAGTTCTGTTTTGACCCACTGGATAAAGAAAATGTATGTGAGTGCCAACCAAACCAGCTGGATGAGGCCCAACAAATTGATTATAACTAATTCCCTCTACTGATTGATCAAAATTATTATTTTGATATGAGCAAAATGTTTTTGAATCGGCATAAAGGGATTTAATAAAATTTAAGCCGTTATTAAATAATTCTTGATCTAACTTAATTATCTCATGGGGATCGACAGATAGTGGATTTGTGTCACAAGCATTAATAAAAATTGCAGATGGTAATTCACTGGGTACAGGAATTCTGTTGTATGGTCGAGTGCGGAAATATGATAATGCCCCAGTATCAACCAAAAATTCAATCGGGCTAGAGTAATCATCAAGATTGAATTTTGCTGGGTCAGCAGATTCATCAGTTTCAATGATAAGTGATAGAAATCTTCTTTTTTCACCTCTGTTAATTGATTTAACAACTCCAGATGATGGGGCAGTGATATAAGTGCCTGGATTTTTTTTATTTTCAAATAATTTTTGGCCAGAAATAATGCTATCACCTTCATCCACCATCATGGTTGGTTTCAGACCAACAAAATCAGATCCTAATATCCCAATGGAATTAATTGAAGTAGAGGAATCAACATCTAAAGATGGAATTCCGGAAATCGGTAAATCAAGGCCTTTTTTGGTTTTAATCACATCACCCTTCAATAAAAGATGGGTGAATTATAAATGGAAATATAAGCTGTTTCTATACTGAATCTTCAATTGCTTTAGGAAATCTTTGCATGTCTATTGAGGCAACTTTTTTTGTAAGATTGAGGACTTGCTTACTATAACCATATTCATTGTCATACCAGCAATATAAAGTGATTTGATTGCCATCAGCTATGGTAGCTTGGGAATCAATAATTGTTGCATATGGGCTTGAATAAAAATCAGTAGATACAGCTTCTGGTGAATTTGTATATCCAATAATTTCTCTGTACTTACTTGCAAAAGCTGATTTTTTTAAGAATTCATTTAATTCATCTCTTTCAACAGCAGTATCTAAATTTAAAACCAGTACAGCCAAACTTACATTTGGTGTGGGAACTCTTATTGCATTACCAGTTAACTTATTCTTTAGTTCTGGAATAGCTTTGGAGACTGCCTTAACAGCGCCTGTGGATGTGATAACCATATTTAATGGTGCGCTTCTCCCCCTTCTGTCACCCTTGTGAAAATTATCAATTAAATTTTGGTCGTTGGTATAAGAATGGACAGTTTCGATGTGACCATTAGATATACCATAATTATCACTTATAAGTTTAAGCACTGGCACGATGGCATTTGTAGTGCATGAGGCGGCTGAAATTATTTTATCTGATTCCTGTAAAGCAGAATCATTTACACCAAAAACTATGTTCCTGATATCTCCCTTTGCAGGCGCAGTTAATATTACCCTTGATGCACCGCATGATAGGTGCTGAGACAGAGCTTCTTCATCACGCCATATGCCTGTGTTATCGATAACTATCGGTGACTTAATATCTAGCTCAGAATAATTAACATCTGATGGTGAATTTGCATAAATAAATTTTACCGGGTTACCATTAATAACCAATAATTCATTTTCAAGATCAACCCTGATGGTGCCATCAAATCTTCCATGCACAGAGTCCCTTCTTAGCAAACTAGCTCGCTTGATTAAATCATTTTCTCCGGATTTTCTAACAACCACACCTTTTAGACGAAAATAATTTCCAGGGCCTGTAGTTTGTGCAAGCATTCTTGCCATCAACCTGCCAATTCTGCCAAATCCATAAAGAACAATATCTTGAGGTTGATCAGGCCTTTTAACTTCTATTGCATCAGCATTTATTTGCTCTTGCAAAAAATCATCGATTGAATCTGGATTATTTGGAAGATCTTGAAAAAAAGAACACCTCATAGCGAGCTCACCGATATCAACTTCGCAATCAGGTAGATTCATTTTACTGAGTCTCTCTAATAATGGATAAGTTTCAAGTTCGCTTAATTCATTCTCCTCGATTTGTCTGACAAACCTATGTGCATGCATGATGTCTATAGGCGATTTATTAACCAGGGACTGGCCGTAAATCATAATATGAACACCATGCCTGTATAGCCTGCCCACAATTGGTACCATGAGCTCAGCCAAACCCTCTCTCCATTTCCAATCGCCAAAGTAGTCATCGATTTTTTCTCGAGAGCGTAAATCGGGATTTTGAGTAAGGTCAGTCATTATCTATTTTGCTTGATATTTATTAATGTGATGTTGAGTATTACCAAACATTGAATCAATGGCTGTGAATCTCTTCAAATAGTGACCAATAGACATTTCATTGCTGACACCCATTCCACCATGCAATTGAACCGCATGTTGACCCACCAATCTTCCCGCTTTGCCAACTTGGACTTTTAATGCTGATATAGTATTTCCTGCTTCAGGATCGTCTGAATCAAGTTGAAGGGTAGCCTTAATCATTAAAGATTTAGTCAGCTCTGTTTCAATAAACATATCCACCATTCGATGCTGCAAAACCTGAAAATTACTAATAGGTTGGGCAAACTGTTCTCTTTCCTTTGTATATTGAACTGTTTTCATATAAGAAGATGTCATAGCACCAACAGCCTCTGCACTAATACATAAAATAGATAGGTTTACCATTTTATTAAACAATGATTCAGCATCATCGCCTAAAGCTAAAATTGATTCCGAGTCCAAGGAAACATTTTCAAATGTTAATTCCCCACATGTTTGTCCATCCAGCGTTTTAAAACTTTGAACAGATAAACCCTGCACATCTGCATCAATAAGAACCAATGCAGGAGAATTATCATGAGTTGCAAGGACTATAAATTGATTAGCATTACCACCATTTAAAACCAATGACTTGGATCCATTGAGACTAAGAGCGTCGCCATCTTTAGATACTGCTGTAAGACAGTCTAAAAAATTATAACCAATGTTAGGTTCTGCATACGCAACTGATACTTGGTGCTCACCTGAAATAATTTTTTCAATAATAGAGGTTTTTTCAGGATGATTTGATCCCTCTAGAACTGTTCCACTCATTACAACAGAACTTAAGTAAGGCTCAACTACAAGAGCTTTGCCAAATTCCTCAAATAATACAGTAAGCTCGATGGGTCCAAAATTAAAACCACCATTATCTTCTTTGAATGGAACTGCTAACCAACCAAGCTCAGCAAACTGTTTCCAATTATCCTCACTATAACCAGAGTCAGAGTCTAAAATTTTTTCTCTATCAATAAAGTCATAATTAGTTTCGCAAAACTTAAGAACTTGTTCACGTAGCATGTTCTGCTCATCAGAATAATTTAAATTCATGTTTAAACTCCTAAAATAGCTTTAGCAATAATATTTTTTTGAATCTCGTTACTCCCACCATAGATAGAAGTTTTTCTATAGTTTAAATACTGAGCAACGGATGGGCTAGCATAGTCTGGACCAGCTGGGGTTCTATTTGATTCAAAGCCATCAGGACCTTCATATGGAAGGATGTATTGACCTGCAGCCTCAACAAAAAGTTCTGTTAATCTTTGTTGAATTTCAGTGCCTCGTATCTTTAAGATTGAAGACTCTGCACCTGGATGTCCACCTTCGGCAATTGCCGCCAAGGTTCTCAGTTCAGTAAATTCTAGTGCTTCAAGATCAATTTCTAACTCAGCTATCTTTTTAGATAAATCAGCATCATTATATTCAGCCGTAATATTTTTTAATTTTTCAATTTGCACTTTAACCACAGGAACTCCAGCAATTCCAAATCGTTCGTGAGCAAGAAGAAATTTTGCATAAGTCCAACCTTTGCCCTCTTCACCGATCAATTGATCAGCTGGTACTTTGACATCAGTAAAGAAGACCGAATTAACCTCATGATCTCCATCAATTGTGATGATAGGTTTGACTTCAATGCCTGGTGTATTCATATCGATTAAAAGAAAAGAAATACCTTCTTGCTTTTTCTGTGTTGTTTCAGTTCTAACCAAACAAAAGATCCAATCAGCATTTTGGGCAAGCGTTGTCCAAGTTTTTGAACCATTCACGATATAGTGATCACCTTCTAACACAGCTTTAGTTTTTAGTGATGCTAAATCTGAACCTGAACCTGGCTCTGAATAACCTTGGCACCACCAAGTATTAAACTCAAGAATGTCAGGCAAAAATCTATCTTTCTGTTCCTGGTTACCAAATGTATAGATGACAGGTCCGACCATGCTTAATCCAAATGGAAGAATTGTTGGACATTGCGCCAAAGCAAGCTCATTTAAAAATAGATATATTTGAACTGGAGACCATCCAGTTCCTCCATATTCAACCGGCCAGTTGTAACCCATCCAGCCTTTGCTGTGAATAAATTTATGAAAATCAATCATGTCAGCTTTGCTGAGGGCTATGCCCTTCTCTTGTTTTTCCCTTACATTTGCGGGAAACTCTGATCCATTTAGACCAGCTCTAATCTCTTCTTGAAATTGAAGATCTTGTTCTGAAAAACTTATATCCATGTTAGTGTTCCTGTTTTTAAGATAATTCTTTAGGCGCAAATTATACTGCACGATATGTTAGAAAAACAGCATGGACCCACAGCATTTGAGCTAGCTCAATCTGCAAAGATACAGAATCAAAAAATTCTTTACCTTTGTAATTCAGATAAAGAGGCTAGATTGATAAAAAATGAACTCGCGCTATTTCTGGATGATGCTGAAATTGGATATTACCCTGAAAGAGAAATACTGCCATATGATAGATTTTCAACCGCAGATTCAATCATTCAAGAAAGAATTAAATTATTAAATTCTGATACAACAAGCATCAAAATAATCATTACAAGCTGCATCAATCTATTTGAAAAATTACCATCAAAGAATTTTTTTATTGCTAGAAAGAACTTTAAAATTAATGACTCATTAACCATTAAAGATCTAACGACTAGCCTAGAGGCATTAAATTACGAACGCACAGATAAAGTTAATGCAATTAATCAATACACTGTCAGAGGAGGTGTTGTTGATTTTTATTCAGGATTTCAACTTCGCCCACTAAGAATAGATTTTTTTGGGGATCAAATTGACGAAATAAGAGAATTTGATCCAAAAACACAAAATATGATGAATAAATTATCTGAGTTTAAATTATTTAGTGGCTCAGAGATTTGCTTAGATGAGGAGTCAATTGGTAATTTTAAATATGCATGGAGGAATTATTTTCAAAAACATGATGAAAGACATTGTGAAATATTTCAAAGTTTAGCCTCAGGCCAATTTCCTGAGGGGTATGAGATATATAACCCACTTATTCAGGAAGGCGAATCAAATTTAATCGATTACTTTTCTGAATTTAGCCTCCAAAAATCTAGCCAAATCAATCAAGTATTATCCTCTCATCAAGCGTTTGTTGAGGAAAGATACCTTGAAGAATCAATTGATTCCTCCAGACCAATATTAAAACCGCATGATTATATTTTCACAATTAAAGATCTACAAACATATTTACAATCAGCTAGAGAAATTGAGATATCAGATCTAAATCCAATCATCGATCAATCCAAAGGGAAAGAAACTCAATTAGAATTACTGATAGAAAAACAAGTTAATAAAGAAATAAATACGCTTTTAATAACCTCATCTGAGCAAACCAAACTAGATGAAGTTAATAAAAAATATAAAACAAGCATCACTTCACCTCCATTCAATCTTAGCAATGGAATATTTAGCTGCATTCATCTACCCGCTAGATCGTTTGTTAGTAAAAACGGAAAATTTGTGCATATAAATTTGGATAGAGTGACGAGCTCAGAAGTGATTAATGCTAAATCTATAGCAACAAATCAAGATTCACTTATCGAAAAATTTGAAAATCCCTTCAATGATGATGAGCTCGTTATACATATTGATTATGGTGTGGGAATTTATAAAGGTTTAGAGCTATTAAAAACTAATTCAAGTGAAGAAGAATATATTCAAATAGAATACCTGGAAAAAGAAATTTTATATGTCCCAATTAGACAAGCCTATTTAGTTTCTAAATTTCAAGTATCACAAACCCATGGAGTTCGTCTTGATTCTTTGTCCTCTGCAAAATGGAAAGTTAAAAAAGAAAAAGCAAAAATTAAGGCCCTGGATCATGCTGCAGAGTTACTAGATATTGAATCTAGACGATCAATAGCCTCTTCATATCAATTACTCTGTGAGGAAAGTGCCTATCAAGAATTCGATAAAGATTTCCCTTATGTTTTAACAACCGATCAAGTTAATTGCATAAAAGATATTTTAAAAGATATGGCTCTCATTAAACCGATGAATAGGGTTATATGCGGTGATGTTGGCTTTGGTAAAACCGAGGTTGCAATGCGTGGAGCATTTGTGGCTGTTCATTCAAAGAAACAAGTAATGGTTCTTGCGCCTAGTACTGTTTTAGCCAAACAGCACTTGGAGAGCTTTACCAAAAGATTTGTTAACTTCCCAGTAAATATCAACCTTTTAACTAGGCACACTTCATCAAAAAATAAGATCAAAATATACGATGATTTTAAACATGGAAAGATTGATATTTTAATTGGGACTCATGCATTACTAAATAACGATATTTCTCTTGATAATCTTGGCCTATTGATAATTGACGAGGAGCATCGTTTTGGGATAAAGCAAAAAGAAATAATAAAATCCAGGCAATCAACAACGCATATTTTATATATGTCTGCCACCCCGATACCAAGAACCTTAAATCTTGTGTATTCCGGATTAAAGGATTTCTCTTATTTGTATACACCTCCTTTGGAAAGACTAAGTGTAAAAACTTTTTTAAATACACAAAATCAACAAATTATTAAAAATGCGATTGATAGAGAATTAGCTCGCGGCGGTCAAGTATTCTTGGTTCAAAATGACATATCTAAAATGGATGGCTTAAAAACTCAAATTTCAAATTTAGTGTCTGAAGCAAATATAGACATTGCGCATGGAAAATTGACTAAAAAAGATATTACTAAAACTATGAATGGGTTTAATTCTGGCTCAATAGATATTCTTATATGCACAACGATAGTTGAAATGGGATTAGATATCCCCAATGCAAATACAATCATTGTTATTGATGCTCATAATTTTGGTCTTTCACAATTGCATCAATTGAGAGGTCGAGTGGGAAGATCCATGCGACAAGCCTATTGTTATCTACTAATTCCAACCCCTGATTTAAAAAAAGCTCCTAAAGCAAAGCTTGATTCATTGGTTAAATATTCAGACCTGGGGTCTGGCTATTTTATAGCTCAAGAAGATTTGGAAATTAGAGGTGCTGGAGATTTCTTAGGCGTTAAACAAAGCGGTCATATAGAGGCCATAGGTCTTAGCATGTATCTTTCAATGTTAAAAAGTGCTGTCAATGATCTCAAAGGGCATGAGCAAGAAAAGATATTAGATACAGAAATTAACTTTAATGATCGTGCCTTAATTCCAGATTCCTACTTACCAGTTGCAAACGAAAGGTTAAAAATTTATCGATCTTTAAATGATGCTAAAAACAATGAAGAAGTTAATATGATTCTAGAGGATTTAAAAGATCGATGCGGAAAACCAAATGATGATTTATTGAATCTAATTGAAAGTTCGAAACTTCGGATACTGGCTAATAAAGCAGGCATTAAAAAAATATACTCAAATTTAGAAAAGGCAATGATCACTTTTAATAATAATTTAAGCGATGAAGTTTATAAAAAATTAATTAGATTGATTCAAACTGGATCAGCTAAGATAAAACTTGATAATGAAAATAAAATAACTCTTGATGTATCTGAAAATAACAATAAAAGAATTGCCGTTGCAGGGTTGCTGAATGAACTCGTTTAGATGGTTTGTAATATTTTTTATTTTTAGCTTGAGCTCTATAGCTGAAAGTGAGAGCCAAGAAGAATATATTATCGAGGTAATTATTTTTGAGCAGCTTGAAAAAATAGGTGATGAGCGACTAGAACCAAAAGATTTAAACCTAATGAACCTTGATACCATCACTTTATTGGATAAGCCTGATATTGCTCTCAATAAAAAAACAATTCTCCGATCTTTTGATTTCGATGAGACTGACTTAATAATAGATCAGTTAATCATTGATAAAAATAAGAATGAAAAAATACAAGAAAGTGATCCCCCAATATCGAGGAAGAAAATAAATGAAAGCAAATGGTATGAGAGACAACAAAATCTTAACCAGCTCGATAATATTTATCGCAGACTTGATCGAAGAAAAGAGTATCGAATCCTGCATAAACTTTCATGGATGCAGCCTGCACTTGGAAAAGATGAGTCACCTTTTGTACATGAGATATTTAATGATAACGGATTCTTGATTAAGCTCTATAAAAGCAGATATTTGCATCTTGATGTAATTGCTTATCTTGAAGGCAATTTAAGAACAAAAAATAATGCAGATTTGATAAAAGAAATTAAATTTGATGCTTTAAAAAGCTCCATTCCTGATGAAGTTACTAATCATGAAATTGTTATTGGTGCTGAGATAATAAACTCTAATGAAATCTTTAAATCTGATCCTGAAATAACTCAAGCCAAACCTGAGCTACCTAAAGCTATAGCAGTCAGTAAAGTAAAATATCTATTGGAAGAAGAAAGAAGAATTTTTAAAAACGAATCTCATTATTTTGACCACCCAAAGATCGGGGTTATTATTTCAGTTTATGACTCATCTTTATAAAATGCGTTTTCATCAAAGCTATGATCTGTCATGTCTTTAACGCCAGCTAATTCTGGCAGTGTTTCTAAGAGAGTTTTTTCTATGCCATCTTTTAAAGTCACGTCAACCATTCCGCAACCTTGACACCCTCCTCCAAATTGCAGAACAGCATACATATCCTCTGTTATCTCCATTAAACTCACCACGCCTCCATGAGACTCGAGCATGGGATTTATTTCATTGTAGATAACGTAATTCACCCTATCTTCTAATGGGCTATCAGGAGATATATTAGGCAATCTTGCATTTGGCGCTTTAATTGTTAGTTGGCCACCAAAATTATCTAAATCATAGTTAACCTCTGCATCCACAAGAAAAGGAATGCTTCTCTCTTCCACATACACAGAAAGTTTTGGCAGTGAGATTAAAGTATCGGAAGGAACAACTTCATCAGGCTTACAGTAAGCCAAGCAAGTCTCAGCATTTGGCGTGCCAGGATCAGAGATAAAGACTCTTACAGCCGTTCCAGGTTCATTCTTCTCAGCTATTAGCTTGGATAGATAATCTTCGGCGGTATTGGTAATTGTGATAATCTTGCTTGTCATAGTATGTGGTTCAAAAGAATATTAGCTTCGTTAATGGGTGTGCGCACCTCAAAAGATTTAGAGAATGACCTAAGCAATCTCAGCATTCCGAAATTTATTATCTTGTTTTTAACCTTAAATATAGTATTTATAAGTCTTATTATACTCGCAATTAATTTGATATGAATAAGTTGTCTAAATTCTATAACGAACTAAGCAACCATACTGATATTAAACCTGAGATTTATTTATCACCAGCAACTGGCTATAGAGCAAGAGCTGAATTTGGCTTCAGCAAGCACTCCTACACAATGGTAGAAAATAAGCAAAAGATATATATGGATAAATCATCGATTCCTCATCCATGCATTGAAGAGCTAATGCCGAATTTGCTTTCTAAAATTAACGATTCTGAGATATTGCAAAAAAAATTATTTCAAATAAATTTTAGAACATCAGGAACAAAAGTTTTGGCTACACTGATTTATCATAAACCACTTGAAGAGGATTGGATTCAAGCCGCACAGGATATACAAGATAGCCTGGGAAACATATCTATTACTGGAAGAAGTAAAAAACAAAAAATACTAATAGGCGAAGAAGATCTCGAATTGTTCTGCAATTATGCTAACTCTTGTTTTAAGATCCTGCAAAATGATTTAGTTTTTTTTCAGCCTAATTTTTACCTTTACTCGTTAATGATCTCATTCATTACTAAGCAATTGGAGGATCCGAGGGATTTATTGGAACTATATTGTGGCTGTGGTGGCTTTACTCTTCCATTGGCATCAAAATTTAGTAAAGTTTTTGCTACAGAAAATAATAGACATTCTATTAGACTGCTGAAAGAATCAATCAAGTTAAACAATCTTTCTAATATTCAAACTGCAAGGCTGTCAGACGATGAAACAGCATCTGCACTTGCCAATGAACGGCCATTTAGAAGGTTAGAAAATATTGATATGCAATCCTATGAATTCAGTCATATTTTAGTGGATCCACCTCGAGCTGGGTTAAGTGCTGAAACAATCAAGCTATCAAAGCAATTTAAAAACATGATTTATATTTCATGTAATCCAGAAACATTTCTACGAGACATGGTAAAAGTAGGCAGAAAGATTGAATCAATTGGTATTTTTGATCAATTTGCTAATACGCAACACTTAGAAGTTGTTGCATTGCTAAAATAGCAAAATTCTAAACTGTATTATTTGGTTTATTTTTATCTGAAGTGATATTTTGAATCTTCTTTTCAAGAGTCTGCTTTAGTTTGGCTTCGGCAAGCATCCAGTCAACTATTTTATCCTCTTGATCTTTTGTGGTGGCTTGCAAGAGTTTTTTATGTAAAAAGTCCATTGTTCTTGAGTAGCTAGCCATAGCGCAATAATACACTAAGATATTGCCTTGAGAAATGAAGATGAGATACTAAGATCTGAAATGTTAATACAGTTAAATCAAAAGCAACTAAAACTTCAAAATGAGCTTCAAGAATACTTTGAAAGCTTAATTACACCCGCACTCAAAACAGAGCTCAACCACCCAGAACATTTCGAAGGCGGTGGGCCTGAATTTAAGAAAGCTATGAAAACTATGGGCTCAGATGGATGGATAGGCCTAAGCTGGAAAAAAGAATTTGGTGGCAAGGAGTTAAGTCCAATTGAGCAATACATCTTTGTAGAGACAGTCATGAGGACTGGGTTCCCCTTCCCTTTTTTAACGACTGAATCTGTTGGCCCTATGATTGCAGAACATGGATCTGAATGGGCTAAGGAAGAAATTGCGACCAAGATTCTTAAAGGCGAGTTAATTTTTGGAATTGGATACTCAGAACCAAACTCAGGTACTGACTTAGCATCATTACAAACAAAAGCAATTAAACAAACTGATGGCTACCTTATTAATGGTCAAAAGATGTGGACAAGTTTAGCTAATTTCTCTGACTATATTTGGTTGGCAACAAGAACTGATTTTGAAGCAAAAAATCATAAAGGAATCTCAATGTTCATTGTTCCAACAGATGATCCTGGATTTTCCATGTCTGCAATAAATACATTAGGAGATGTAAGAACCAATGCAACATTTTATGACAATATTCATGTGCCAGAAACTCATCTCGTTGGAGAACTCAATCAGGGATGGTCATTGATAACGAGCCAACTCAACTTGGAACGCTTGGCGCTTGTTAATCATGGTCCTGTAGAAGAACTTTATAAAGATGTCTTAGAAACTGCTCAATCTACAAAAATTAATAAAGATCAATATTTGAGTGACCTATCATGGGTAAAACATAATCTTGCTCAAGTTCACTCAGGCATTGAGGCTCTTAAGCTTATTTGTTGGAAACAAACTTGGATTATGGAATCAGGCCAATTAAATATGGCTGAGGCATCTGTTGCAAAAGTCTATGGATCTGAATTTTTTATTGAGGCCTACAGACTAATGATGGAAATTATCGGTGAGCTCAGCATTTTAAAAAATGGCTCTGAATTAACAATCTTAAATGCGAAGCTTGAACGCATGTACAGAACTGCTTCAATTCTAACTTTTGGAGGCGGAACCAATGAGGTTCAGCGAGATATTATTGCCATGGCTGGATTGTTAATGCCAAGGTCACGCTAATGGATTTCTCTGAGCTATCACACCAATCTGAAATTAGGGATTCATTGGATAAGATATTCAACGAGCATTGCTCTCAAGAACGCTTAAAAAAATATGACTCAAACTTCAAACATGATAAAAATTTACTTTCATTATTAGCTAGTAAGGGTTATTTAGGGCTAGGCCTAAATGAAAAATATGACGGTAGTGGAGAAGATCTCTATGATCTGGGCATACTTTTTGAGCGACTGGGATATCATGCTGCACCATTGAGTTTAAGCGGCTGTTTGGTAGATGTAGCCCAAACAATTCAAAAATTTAGTAATGAAGAATTTTGTAATGAAATACTTGGCTCAATCATTGCAGGAGAAATCTACACTTCAGCAATTTTAGAGCCCTCAAATCAAGATCCTGAAAATCCAATTACCACTGCTAAAATAGAAGATGATCAGCTGATAATTTCAGGAACTAAATATTTATCTGAAATATCTTCAATTGCTAAAAGTATTCTAATTTCGGCTAATTCAAATGAGGGTGTGTTATTGATTTTAGTCGATACAGATCAAGTGAAGTTAACCGAGTTAAATAGCACGGCGAACTCCCCACTTTTTAAGGTTGAATTAGATTCAGTGAGAGTGGACAGAGAGTCTATTATCCATGAGAAAGGAAGAGGCTTAGAGGCTTTGAGGTACCTCATTCAAATAAACATGGTAATGAGAAGTTATATTTCGCTAGGTGTAACTGAAAAAATGACATCATTAATAGCTGGATACACATCTGAGAGAGAACAATTTGGAAGAGTGATTGGGACTTTTCAAGCTGTATCACATAGAGCTGCAGATTGTTTTATAGAACTTGAATGCTTAAGACTTGTTAATCAACAAGCTGCTATAAATTTAAATACTAACCTTGATTGTGAAAATCAGGCCTTGGTATCAAAGATTTGGGCTGGCAATGCTTGTCATAAAATTAGCTACTCAGCCCAGCACCTGCATGGAGGGATGGGAGTTGATAAAGATTACGTTCTATGGAGATACTGCTTGTTAGCCAAAGAATGTGAGTTAATTAACGGTTCATCCAGCCAAAATATAGACAGGCTAGGCGAAAATTTAACTACAAATCAGTAAGTTATAACTGTTCAGCTAGCTCAGGTAATGCGTTAAATAAATCAGCAACCAGGCCGTAATCAGCTACTTGAAATATAGGTGC
>Ga0213861_10000954_pt1 | contig 25887 bp, 29 predicted proteins | sample PICome_4_FD_160110 | JGI IMG/M metagenome (GOLD analysis project Ga0213861, IMG submission 160110) | Coastal seawater microbial communities near Pivers Island, North Carolina, United States - PICO131 | ecosystem: Environmental > Aquatic > Marine > Coastal | place: USA: North Carolina... | reverse complement strand
GATTTATTTCCATAAACCAATACAAAGGAGCCGTCCCTTTTTTTATTTAAAAAGTCATTTATGATAGAATAAATGGGGGTGATTCCACTTCCTGCAGCAATGGCCATTATGGATCCGTTTTGTTGGGTGGTATCAAAAACAAACCGTCCTTCAGGTTCACTTACATTTAACTTTTGGCCAACGTTCAAATTTCGATTTATATAAGTTGAAAACGTTCCATTTGGCACTTCTTTTATTCCTACACGGAGGGTGTCTTCAAGAGGGGAAGAACACAGAGAATACGAACGCCGTATCGCGGCACCTTCAATTTCTGTCTCTAGGGTTACGTATTGTCCTGGAATAAATAAGTAATTTCTTTTAAGAGCATTGGGAATCTCTAATGAAACGACAACAGAATCAGAATTGAGTCGCTCAATAGCAATGACTTTAAGAATATGGAATGAAGGCATTTTTTTTTGCAAAGGTAGAAAATAAGTCTTTACTTGACAGTCCCAATTATTCAATTACATTTAAAATGAATTTTTTTAGACTTCTGGACTATTATAGACTTGCAAAAAAAAATTTTTTTAGAGCTCCTCAATGGGAATTGAAATTGGCTATTCAGATTTTATTGGGTTTTCTCGTGCTTTATTTTTTAGCGGTATTTTTATTTTTAGGAATAGGGATTTACTTTCTTATTAAAAAAACAGATCCTACAGCAAATGCTATTTTATTTTTGAATCAATACATGATATATTATTTTAGCGCCGATCTTTTGGTACGTTATTTTTTTCAAACGCTCCCCGTCACAGACATTAAACCTTTGATGACCCAACCCATTCAAAAAAAAACTATTGTTAGAGGAGTTTTGTGGCGTTCGTTACTTTCAGTTTTTAACGCTTTCCCTCTAGTTATTCTTTTACCTTTCTGCATTGTATACAGCTTACAAGAAGGAATAGACCTCTCTGTTTGGGTTTGGTTTATTGGAATTTTATTTTTGTGCATTGGATCTAACTTTCTGATATTTTTAGTCAATAAGAGCAAAAAGTTTACAATTCTTTTTGTGGGGATTTTTGGTATTTGCTATGCTTTAGAAAAAGTCATTGAGTTTCCGATACTCTCCTTTTTTGGGAAAGGATTTGATGCTCTATACCAAGAATCATATTGGATATTTGTTCCCATACTTTTTCTAGTATTCATTATCCGCTATGCATCAATTTATTTGAAACAACAATTGTATTTGGACAAGGGATTGGGCAAAGAAAAAGGAAGGATGCTTGGAGAAAATCTAAACGTATTTGATCGTTGGGAAGAGATGGGTTTTTTCCTCAAAAATGATATTCGTTTGATTCTAAGGAACATCCGCCCAAGGCAGATGGTTTTGGTGGGGAGTTTGTTTTTATTTTACGGTGTAATTTTCTTTACTCAGGAGCAATATGCTGAGATGCCTACCATACTTGTGTTTTCAGGATTGTTCATTTCTGGAGGTTTTATGCTCACTTTTGGACAATATGTTCCCGCCTGGGATAGTGAATATTTTAGTTTTTTGATGTGTCAAAACTTGCCCTATAAAAAGTATCTGAAATCAAAACTATATTTGATGATGTTCTCTGTAGTTTTGAGCTCAATCTTATCCCTTCCTTATTTGTTTTTCGGTTTGAATGTAATGCTCATAATCTGGGCAGCATCCTTATTTAATTTTGGTTTTGGAGGAATGATAACATTATTTTCAGGCGCATATAATACGACCCCTCTTAAACTGAATATTAAAGCAAAAGCTTTTGAAAACACACAGAATTTTAGTTTTACCCAAATGCTTTTTATTCTTCCCAAACTGATTTTGCCGTTAGTTGTTTTTTATGTGCCTTACCGTTTTTTTGGTTTTAATGGGGGACTTACTGGGCTTGCATTGACAGGTGTCTTTGGATTATTTTTCCAAAACCGATTATTAAACCTTATAGTAAAAATCTACAGAAATAAAAAACATCAAACCATTAGCGCTTTTAATAAATAAAAATTATGATTTCAGTTCAAGACCTTTCTAAAAAATATGCAGGACAACTTGTTTTGGACATTCCAAAATTGGATATTCCAAAAGGCCAGCGTTTTGGGCTGGTAGGAAATAATGGCGCAGGGAAGACCACATTTTTTCACCTGATATTAGACCTTATTGAAGCGAGTAGTGGTAGTGTAAGTATAAACGACATTGATGTTCAAAAAAGCGAGAATTGGAAGACCATTACGGCAGCTTTTATAGACGAGAGTTATCTCATAGGATATTTAACCACAGAGGAATATTATCATTTTATAGGAAATTTAAGAGGAATTTCTAAAGCTGAAATCAATAGTTGGGTTCAGACATTTGAGCCATTTTTTAATGGAGAGATTTTAGGCCAAAAAAAATATTTAAGAGACTTTTCTAAAGGAAACCAAAAAAAGGTGGGAATTGTAGGTTCTCTCATAGGTAATCCTGAAGTTGTCCTTTTGGATGAACCGTTTGCAAACCTTGATCCAACTACACAAATAAGACTTAAAAGCTTGATCAAGCTGGAAGCTGAAAAAAACGGGACTACATTTTTGATTTCTAGTCATGATTTAACCCACGTGACCGAGGTTTGTGATAGAATTGTATTATTGGAAAAAGGCAAAATGATTCAAGACATTGAAACAACGTCAAAAACTTTAAAAGAACTGGAGCAGTATTTCTCTAATTAATACCACGCATTATACTAAAAAAGCGGTTTTTTAGTTATTAACCTACAGTATTTAAGGATGTTTAAAAACGCAAGTTCAATTTGGTTTCTGGTCATTTTTATAGGGCTTCAGTTTTCGTGTAGTACCACCAAGAATCGTTTCTTCAATAAAGAATACCACACCTTGACCACAAAATACAATGTTTTGTTTAATGGAAAGGAGGCCTATTCTATAGGTGAGTCAATTCTCAATAAAGCATTTGATGAAAATTTTTATGAATTTTTACCCGTAGAACCAATAAGTTTACGTGGCGAAAATTTTGACGAAACAACAATAGTACCTGGCTTTGATAGAGCAGAAGAGAAAGCGGTAAAGGCAATCCAAAAACATTCTATAAAAATTGATGATCAGCAATACAATCGTCAGATAGACGAAGCTTATCTCCTATTGGGTAAAGCGCGTTATTTTGACAGAAGGTTTTTTCCCGCATTAGAAGCATTTAACTTTTTATTAGAGAGCGGGGCAAATCCAAGGGTTTATACCGAAGGGAAAATATGGAGAGAAAAAACGAACATTCGTTTGAAGAGCATAGAACTTGCAATTGAAAATTTGGAACCCTTAGCCCGGTCATTATCTCCAGAAAACAGGTTTTATCCGCTTGCAAATGCCACCTTAGCAGATGCGTTTATTCAATTAAAAGAGATCGATTCTGCTGCAGTTTATATTCAAAGGGCAGCTGCGCAAGAACCCAAACGCAAAAACAAGGCGCGTTATCTATTTATAACAGGACAGTTGCTGGAAGCTCTTGAACTTAGGGATAGTGCAAGAGGCGTCTATAAAGAAATTGGGGCACTCAAACGAAAGGCTCCTAGAAATATTTTGATTCAGGCAAAAATTAAAGAAACTATTTTAGAAGCTTCCCTTGCTTTTGAAGACCAAATAGACCAATTAGAAGACTTGCTCAAAAATTATGAAAACCAAGCTTTTGAACACCATATTGAACGTGCTTTAGCTAAAGTTTATTTGCAAAAAGAACAAGACAGTTTAGCACTTGCCTCTTTTGATCGTTCTCTTGAGTCTTCTTTTTTGGATTCCTATACTGAAATCCAAAACTATGAAGATTTAGCAGCATATTATTTCGATATTGGATCGTATCTGAAAACAGGAATTTATTTAGATAAATTACTCCCCTTTTTTGATGAATCAACAACAAGATTCAAAAGACTTAAAAGAGAAAGAGAGAATTTATCAGATGTCATAAAATATGAAGAAACCGTTCAGCAAACGGACAGTATATTGGCTCTTCTAGCCCTTTCAAAAACGGAACAATTAAATTATTTCGAATTATTTATTGAAGAAAAACAAAATCAAGCCAAAAAAGAATTAGATGCATTAACTGAAAAAAAACGGTTTCAGATATTAAGCAGATCAGAAACATCGTTTTATTTTTATAATCCCCAACTTGTGCTTCAAGGAAGACAAAATTATTTAGCTAAGTGGGGGAACCGTCCAAATGTAGATAATTGGCGAAGTGCTCAGGCAATAGAGAGCATTAATCAAGAGGTGACAGCCCTAACAACTGAAGCAAATCAAACAAACACAATTCTTCAGGAAACTCCTGAAAGCTTCGTTGGAGCATTACCCAAAACGATAGGTGCCCGAGACAGCATCATGAAATTGAATCATAAAGCCTATTTGCAATTAGGAATGATATACAAAGAGAAATTTAACAACTTCTCTTTGGCACGCGAAAGATTAAAACATCTCATTCTTCAAGATGCCGAACCAGAGTTAAAAGTTCAGGCGGTTTATCATTTATATCGGATGGCTGAATTGGAAAATGAATCCATGGCTGAACAGTACAAAAAGGAATTATTAGAGGACTATCCAGAAACTCCTTTTGCAAGGCTAGTCGCTGATTCAGAAAACTTTGATAATTCTCAATTAATAACCCCAGAAGTGCTTTATGCAAAAACATTGAAATTATATCAAAATCAAGAGTTTGCTGAATCTTTGGCCTCTATAGAGCCTTTGCTTGTTTTAGCCAGTGGAAGTAGAATAGAACCCAAGGCAGCCTTATTGAAAGCACATATAATAGGAAGGCTCAATGGAGTAGCAGAATGGAAAATAGCATTAGCAGAGGTAGCTTCAAATTATTCTGCTGTAGAAGAGGGAATAAATGCAAAGTCCCTACTAGAAGAAATCGAGACCTATGACAATTTAGAAGAAACAGGATTAGTCTATAAAAATTATAAATGGATTTTTCCTTTTGCTTCAAAAGAGAAAGAACGGATCACAGCTTTTTTTGAAAACATGAAACAAATTCTGAACACATCAAAGCGAAACTGGACAGTAAGCATTGATCCATTTAATGAGACTCACACCTTTGTTGTTATTCATGGTATTCGGGATGTAGAGGAAACTCAAAATCAGAAAGCAAATCTGGGAATATTGGCACTAGTTGAAGAAAACAAAGAGAATTTTGTAGCTTTAGCCTCCAGATATCGATCGATTATTAAAAACAAGAATTGGAAAAATATTCAAGATGAAAGGAACAGATACTAGTGGTCAATACAGTAAAATTGACCAAAACACATCCTTAAACGGTACAATTAAAGCGAAAACCGACATTAGAGTAGATGGTAAGGTTGAAGGAAAAGTTGAGACAACAGGCAAAGTTATTTTAGGAAAAGAAGCTAAAGTATTGGGAGAGATCCGTTGTGTCAATGCAGATATTGAAGGTATTTTTAAAGGTAAACTCATGGTTTCAGGGATTCTAAACTTAAAGTCAACAGCGAACGTTGAAGGAGAGGTATTGACTCAAAAGCTTATCGTTGAGGCTGGAGCTACATTTAATGCTCAGTGTAAAATGCATTCGGCAGAAGAAGGAGTCAAAAAACTAACCGAAACACATGAAAAAACAGCCTAATAAGTGGCTTATTTTTTCAAGTTTGGCGATTCAAATCGCAATTATAATGTATGCAGCGGTCAAAATAGGAGCGCTTATTGATTCTTATTATAGCTTTTCTCATCACACAGGATCTCTTATATTATCTGGACTAGGTTTGGTCATGATTCTATGGTTAATTTATAATCAAAGCAAAAAATTTTGGGACAGCGAATAAAAACTATAACCCGTTTTCTGATTCCCCTTTTTGTTCTTATGGGACTGGGGTATATCATTCAGGTCCAATTCAATCTCGGAGCTAAAAACTTTCTGCAACAGAGTTATGCTATCAATTCTTTATTAGCACTTGCTGCATTGCTCTTATTGGAGTGGGGTATTCATAAGAAAAAAGATAATATTGCGGTTTTGTATCTCATTACAGTAGCCTTAAAGTTTATCACTTATTTTCTTTTTTTTCACCCGAGGTTTTATTTGGATGGGGTTTTAAATCGACAAGAATTTTTTATTTTTTTTGCGCCCTATGCAATTGGTCTTATTTTAGAAATAGTTCTTTTGGCACGCCGTTATAGATAGGTTTAAGGGAAGCAATCCTATTTGAATAAAGTCTTTTTTTGATCCCAAATCGAAGAAGTAAATAAAAGAAATTCAAAAAAGCCCATAATTGTTTCTTTATTTATTCGAAAGCCTTACATTTGCAGCGCTAAAAACACCTTTACTAAATTCGTTTTATGCCGTCTGTGCTGAATAAATTTCTTTTATTATTTGTCTTATTGACAACAATCTTTTCAGCACACAACACTCTGTATGCAAAGGAAACGGATTCTTCAAAAGACTTAAAAACAGAAATTAAAGATTACATTTCTCATCACCTAGAGGATGCTTATGACTTTAGTTTGTTTTCATATACAAACGATGATGGAAAACATGTTTATATAGGAATTCCATTACCTGTAATTTTATGGGACGGTGGACTTCAAGTTTTTTCCTCATCCAAACTACATCACGGTGAATCAGTAGCCCATGTAGGAGACAACTATTATAAGTTAGACCACGGAAAAATTTATAAAACAGATGCCCAAGGAACAATTACGTATGATGAAACGAATCATGCCACGAATATTGCTCCTCTTGATATTTCCATTACCAAAGGAGTTGCTAGTATGATACTTATTGCACTTTTGATGTTTTGGATTTTTAGATCTCTTGCTAAATCCTATGTCGAAAACAAAGGAGTTCCCGCAGGAATTGGACGCTTTTTTGAACCTATTGTGCTGTACATCCGAGACGACATTGCTCGCCCTAATATTGGAGATAAAAAACACGGCAAATACATGAGTTTCCTCCTAACGGTGTTTTTCTTTATTTGGTTTCTAAATCTTGTCGGATTAACTCCTTTAGGGGTTAATGTTACAGGAAATATTGCCGTAACTTTTGGATTAGCACTACTGACTTTTGTCATCACTAATTTTACAGGAACCAAAGATTATTGGCTTCATATTTTTGATCCTTTAGGCTCCTCCATGAAGTGGTATGCTAAAATTCCATTGTACATTATTTTAATTCCCATTGAAGTTTTGGGAATCTTTATCAAGCCATTTTCACTTCTGATTCGTTTGTATGCCAATATGCAAGCTGGACATATAGTATTGATGAGTTTAATTGGGTTGATGTTTATTTTTAAAAGTTGGTTGGGAAGCCCTTTATCCTTTGGATTAGCTTTTGCAATCTCCCTTATAGAATTGTTAGTGGCTTTATTACAAGCCTATATTTTCACGATGCTTTCAGCGCTTTATTTCGGTTTTGCAGCAGAGGAACATGAGCATCATTAAAAGAAAACACAATAATGTGTAGAAGAAGAATGTTTAATTTAAATTTATAACTATGGAAATTCCAGTAATGGTAGGTGCCGGTTTAGTAGTAATCGGTGTAGGTATGGGTATCGGTAGAATCGGTGGTTCTGCAATGGAGGCTATTGGTCGTCAACCTGATGCTTACGGTAAAATTCAAACAGCGATGTTAATTGCTGCAGCCCTTGTAGAGGGAATTGGTTTTGCTGCTTTATTTGCAGTTTAAACAAATACCGCCTTTCGAGGTACTTTAACGTAAAGTTTTAAAAGATGGAAAAATTAATTAGTGAATTTTCTATAGGCTTGTTTTTTTGGCAATCAATGATTTTCATTGGGTTGCTTCTCCTTTTGCGTAAATACGCATGGGGGCCTATTTTGAATGCTGTCAATGAACGTGAAACGTCTATAAAAGACGCGCTTGCTTCAGCAGAAGCTGCTCGTACTGAAATGGAAAATTTACATTCAGATAATCAGCGGATTCTAAAAGAAGCCCGAGCGGAAAAAGAAGCCCTTTTAAAAGAGGCGCAGAGCACTCGTGCTCAATTGATTTCTGCAGCCAAAGAAGAAGCACAAACAGAAGCACAAAAAATTCTTTCACAAGCACAAGAAGCCATCCAAAACGAAAAACGTGCTGCAATCAATGAGTTGAGAGAGCAAGTAGGCTCTATTGCCATGGATATTGCCGAGAAAGTACTAAAGAAAGAATTGGAAAGCAAAGACAAACAAGTACAATTGATCAATCAATTGCTTCAAGACTCTGATCTTAAATAATGAAAGGAACTCGAGCATCACTTCGTTACGCCAAAGCCACTTTAGCATATGCTCAAGAAGCTAAGGCAGCACAATTAGTAGCTGATGATTTTACATCATTAGCTCACTTGTTAAGTGAAAATGAAGAATTGTATTCGGCCCTGGAAAATATGATGTTGCCAGCCAGCAAAAAAGAGGAAATATTGAAGCAACTGCTTCCTAAAGCATCTGAACAAACGCAACAGTTTTTTAAATTGTTAGTTCAGAATAACAGAATGGAATTATTGATTCCAACTTGTGAAAGCTACCTTCTATTATATGCAGACTACCAAGGAGAGGTAAAAGCAACGGTAACTTCTGCAGTCGTTTTATCTCCAGAACTTGAAGAAAAAGTTTTGTTAGAAGCAAAAAAGCTTTCTGATAAAAAAGCGATTCTTGAAAATATAATTGACCCTTCCATTATTGGAGGATATATCCTAAAGATTGGTGATATGCAATATGATGCCAGTATAGCGCAGCAGTTGAAATCAATCAAAACAACATTAACAAAAACGAATTCGATTTAAAGACTAACCATCATGGCAGACGTAAATCCCGCTGAAGTTTCAGCAATATTAAAAAAGCAATTAGCCGGTTACAGTTCAACAAACGCTCTTGATGAGGTTGGAACTGTGTTGGAAGTAGGAGATGGTATTGCTCGTGTATACGGACTTTCCAACGCTCAATATGGAGAATTAGTTTCTTTTGACAATGACCTAGAAGGCATGGTTCTCAATTTAGAGGAAGATCATGTGGGGGTAGTATTGTTAGGAGCATCCAAAGGAGTTAAAGAAGGAGATACTGTAAAAAGAACTCAACGAATTGCCTCGATCAATGTTGGAGAGGGTGTAGTAGGTCGTGTAGTAAATACTTTAGGGCTTCCGATAGACGGAAAAGGCGCAATTGAAGGAGAGGTTTTTGAAATGCCTTTAGAACGTAAAGCACCTGGTGTAATTTTTCGTCAGCCTGTAAACGAACCTTTACAAACAGGAATCAAATCCATTGATGCTATGATTCCCGTAGGAAGAGGTCAAAGAGAACTGGTTATTGGTGACCGTCAGACAGGAAAGACAACTGTTTGTATAGATACCATTTTAAATCAAAAAGAATTTTATGATGCTGGAGAACCCGTTTACTGCGTTTATGTAGCAATTGGACAAAAAGCATCTACCGTAGCTGGAATAGCAAAAACTTTAGAAGATCGTGGGGCAATGGCATATACCACTATCGTTGCTGCAAATGCTTCTGATCCTGCACCAATGCAGGTTTACGCACCCTTTGCTGGAGCATCTATTGGAGAGTACTTTAGAGATACAGGTAGACCAGCCTTGATAATTTATGACGATTTGTCTAAACAAGCCGTTGCATACCGAGAAGTATCCTTACTTTTAAGAAGACCCCCAGGACGTGAAGCATACCCAGGGGATGTTTTCTATCTTCATTCTCGTTTGTTAGAGCGTGCTGCAAAGGTTATTAATGTAGACAGTATTGCTAAGGAAATGAATGATTTACCTGATTCTTTAAAAGATAAAGTAAAAGGAGGCGGATCACTAACAGCATTACCGATCATTGAAACTCAAGCAGGAGACGTTTCAGCTTATATCCCTACGAATGTAATTTCAATTACAGATGGACAAATCTTTTTGGAATCCGACCTTTTCAACTCAGGAGTACGTCCTGCAATTAATGTAGGAATTTCTGTTTCTCGTGTAGGTGGATCAGCGCAGATCAAATCTATGAAAAAGGTAGCAGGAACACTTAAATTAGACCAAGCCCAGTTCCGTGAACTGGAAGCTTTTGCAAAATTTGGTTCGGACTTAGATGCGGCAACTTTGAACGTTATTGAAAAAGGAAAACGGAATGTTGAAATTTTGAAACAAGCACAAAACGACCCTTTCACTGTAGAAGATCAGGTTGCGATTATTTATGCGGGATCTAAAAACTTGTTGAGAGATGTTCCTGTAGAAAGCGTCAAAGCATTTCAACAGGCGTATTTGGAAACACTTCGTAAGAAGCATAGCAAAACACTTGCGGAATTAAAAGCAGGAAAACTCACCGATGAAGTTATTGATGTTTTGAATGCAGTAGCTAAAGAAACGACCAAACAATTCGCATAAACCATGGCAAACCTTAAGGAAATACGGAATAGGATAGCATCGGTTTCTTCAACTATGCAGATTACTAGTGCCATGAAAATGGTATCTGCTGCAAAATTGAAAAAAGCCCAAGATGCCATAACTGCCATGCGACCTTATGCCACTACACTCACTACACTGATTCAAAATTTAAGTAGCACCTTAGATGGAGATATTCAGAATCCATACACTCAAATACGGGATACACAAAAGGTGCTGATCGTATCCATCACTTCTAACCGTGGACTCTGTGGGGCGTTTAACGCGAATATTATCAAACGGACACGTCAGCTTATCTTAGAAGATTATGCTGATAAAACGGTGTCTTTAATTTCCATTGGAAAAAAAGGCTCTGAACTTCTAGAAAAAACAGGAAAAATCAGTTCTACCCACGATGCTGTTTATGATGACCTCAACTATGATAGTGTAGGAATAATCGCACAAAATATCATGGATCAATTTGCAGCTCAGCAATACGACGAAGTAGTTTTAGTTTACAATAGATTTAAAAATGCAGCAACTCAAATTGTGGAAGTAGAACCTTATCTCCCTATTGTTGCTGAGGCTGAAGAGACTGATGATGTCAAAGGAGATTATATCTTTGAACCTTCTAAGTTTGAAATCGTTAATGAGCTTCTTCCAAAGTCATTGAAAATGCAACTTTACAAAGCCCTGAGAGACTCATTTGCCAGCGAACATGGGGCTAGAATGACTGCGATGCATAAAGCAACGGACAATGCAACCGAGCTAAGAGATCAGCTTAAATTGACTTATAATAAAGCACGTCAAGCTGCAATTACGAATGAAATCTTAGAAATAGTTGGTGGAGCAGAGGCCTTGAACGGATAATCATACCGCCTTTCAAAATTTGCTCTGAACCTTAGTCCCCATCATTTTTCTCAAACTTTTGAGCTACAAAATGCATTGTTCCAATAACAAACCATTTTGTTTATTTGTTACACACTTTTATATTTAGTGTCATTCAGTTTCTTTAAGCAAACTTAAATGACATGTAAATTTAAAATAGTTTTTCTGCTTCTTTTTGGAACGTTCTTATTACAATGTAATAAAGATGATTCAGAAGAAATTGTGGATCCAGTTGTAGAAGATGAAAAAACAGGCACAATAACAGATCCCTTTTATGCTGTTTTGAATGAAAATAGCAGTTTAGAGGATTATTGGGATCTCTTTGTAAAAGATGCCATCCGTTCGGGAAAACCGGATCCTGGATCTGGGCGAATAGTGTCATTATTCTTTGGAGTAGAACCTGATTTTGCCTCTGGAGTTACAGCTGATCACGCAGGACAGGCCTTTAATATTTGTGATGATGGAACGGTTAGTTTTGAGATTATCAAATCGTATTGGGAAGACTTTAGTATCACCCAAAGACTATATACTTTTTATCACGAAGCAGGTCACGCAAGATATAAATACCGACACCCATGTGAATCATATGAATGTACAAATACACCTGAAGACACTCCTATAATGTGGCGTTCAGTCCCCGCTGGAAATGTTCTTTTTGAAGAGTTTCTTTTAGACAAGGATAATTTTTTTAAAAGGAATTGGGATGGAATACGCTATTTTAATTGTGAACAGAATTAATTGATCTCTACTTAACCCAAATTTTATGAATCTACAAGACTTTTTTGCAGACACTGTTCTTTGCTGGTTAGCGACTGCTAATAAAAAAGGTGAACCTAATGTTTCTCCTAAAGAAATGTTTCTGATTTTCGATGAAGAGGAATTAATGATAGCGAATATTGCTTCACCAAAAAGCATCATGAACATCAAAGAAAATCCATACGTATGTGTTTCAGGGGTGAATATTTGGACTCAAAAAGGAATTCAATGTAAAGGTGAAGCAAAAATAATAAGCCCCCAACAAAAAGAATTTAGGGACTTTGAAGCCCTGTTTAGACATTCAAATAAAGGACGATTTAGAATTCAACATATCATAAGAATTAAAGTCACTCAAAAAAAACAAATTTTAGCCCCTAGCTATTTATTTTATCCAAACACAACTGAAAAAGAGCAGAAGCAAGCCTCAAGAAAAACGTATTTACCGAATTAGAAAAAGCCAGACTGCATATTGCTTTTTAATACAAAATAAAATTCGATTTTTAAGTCTCTAAAAAACAACTTCAATAAGATAGAGACGCATAATTCATAATAGTTCAATTAAGTAAGTATATGGGATTCTTTTGATGGGGATGAGGTTAATATTTGGACTGTCATTTTTATTTTGATGATCGGCAGTTAATCATGATTTATCGAATTGAAAAAACTCAAAAGGAGTAGGTCAAACAAGCTTTTTTAGTTGATAAAACCTGAGAAAACAATTTGAAAAACGGAGATTATCACCCTTTGTATTTTGTATTTTTAAAAATAAAATACAATAAGATGATACAAGTTCCTGTCCAAAATGAAAGTAATTTTGATCTCCCGAGTTATGGGACTAAAGCTTCTGCTGGAGTAGATTTAAAAGCCGTATTAAAGGAACCATTAACACTTGCGCCACTAGAGCGAAAAGTTGTAGGAACAGGCCTTAAACTAGCCCTGCCAGAAGGATATGAAGCTCAAGTAAGACCGAGAAGTGGCCTAGCTGCAAAACATGGAATTACTGTATTAAATGCACCCGGTACTATTGATGCGGATTATCGTGGAGAGGTAGGTGTTATTTTGGTAAATCTTTCCAATGAGGCGTTTACTATTCATCCCGGTGAACGAATTGCCCAATTGGTTTTGGCAAGATATGAACAAATAGAATGGGAGCTTACAAATGGTCTTTCTACAACTGAGAGAGGTGAAGGAGGTTTTGGTAGTACAGGAAAAAAATAGCGTATGAAAATTATTGTTCCAATGGCGGGAAGGGGTTCACGTTTAAGACCCCATAGTCTTACAACTCCAAAACCGCTGATCCCCGTTGCAGGAATTCCAATTGTACATCAGCTCGTTCAAGAAATTGCAAAAGTAGTAGAGCAACCCATCACTGAAATTGGATTTATTCTAGGAGACCCCGCATTTTTTGGTGCTGAGGTTGAAAATTCTTTAATAAAGTTGGCTGAAGGATTGGGAGCAAAACCATATCTGTTCAGGCAAGATGAGCCTCTAGGAACAGGACATGCAATAATGTGTGCTCATGAAATTTTAAAAGGCCCAGCTGTAGTAGCATATGCTGATACATTAATTCGTGCGAACCTGACCTTGGATCCTGATGCAGATGCCGTTATTTGGGTAAAACAGGTGGAACATCCCAATGCTTTTGGTGTGGTTGAATTAGATCAGAATAAGACCATAGTTAATCTAGTAGAGAAGCCACAAGAATTTGTTTCCAACCTTGCGGTCATTGGAATTTATTATTTTAAAGAAATTGAACGGTTAAAGAGTGCGTTAAATCAAGTTGTCTCCAAGCAATTAGAACCAGGAGAGGAATACCAAATCAACCAAGGTATTTTAGCCATGATTAAAGATGGAGCTGTTTTCAAAACAGGTGAAGTTAACGCATGGATGGATTGTGGTAACCCTGAGATTACAATTCAAACGAATAGTGAAATGTTGGACTTCAAAATGGCAGAATCGGAACAGCTTATTGATCCTACAGCCACTATCGAAAATAGCACCATCATTCCTCCTTGTTTTATCGGACCAAACGCAGTGATCAAAGACAGCACATTGGGTCCTGGAGTTTCAGTAGGAGCAAAAACTTGTGTCATCAACAGTACGATAAAGAACAGTTTGATTCAAGAAAACAGTCTGATTCAGAATTTTAAGAGTGAAAAAGCCATGATCGGAAACCATGTTCATTATGACGGAAACGCTACCTTTGTCAGTATTGGAGATTATTCTGAATTAAGATGATACATCATAAATCTTTTTACCGCTTTGTAATTCTTGTCCCAGTTTTATTGGTATTTGCTGCATGTAAGTCTGTAGCAGTTTTGCCTACAAAAAAGCCAATTAAAAAAGTAGATATTTCTGCACTTGCTTCTAAAATAAAAGAGAACTATCCTAAAGTAAACAAAGTTCGATCTAGAATTCGTGCTGTATATAATGATGGAAAAAGGCAACAACAGGTAATTGTTCAATTGCGTATTGAAGCACAAAAAACGATATGGATGAGTGCTTCTATGGTTATTCCTATTGCAAAATTATTAATTACACAGGAAGGAGTTTCATTTTATGAAAAATTTCAAAAGAATTATTTTAAGGGTAATTTTGACCTGATAAACGATCCTTTTAACACTACTTTTTCTTACGAAGACGTTGAAAGACTCCTTTTGGGAAAACCCTTTTTAGATTTAAATGTGGGGAAGTGGAAACAAATTTCCAATCCACAGTATTACATATTGATTCCCCAAGGAAGCAAATCGGGTTTTCAACCAACTTTGTTTTTTGATCCAACAACCTTTTTGCTAAAAGAGCAGCGGTTCTTAATTCCAGGGGGCACTCAGAATTTAACCGTAAAATACATCAATCATCAGAGAATACAAGGAGAATATTTACCTCAACAGATTGAAATTTCTTTAGCTGGGGGAGAACAAAATCAGAGTATCCTATTGGAATTTACCAAAACAGACCTTCCTGGGACATTGAGTTTTCCATTTGATATACCAGAGGGGTATAAGCAAATTTCTTTTTAATGAGTCGTAAACTTCTTTTCTTGATGCTTTTTTGGATCGGGATAGGGACCCTAATGAGCCAAACTACTAGTAAACGCCAGCAGGAGCTCGAAGCACAACGAGTGCGATTAAAAAACGAAATCAAACAAATTAATGCCCTCCTCTTTTCAAGCTCAAAAACACGAAAAAATGTTCTCACTGAGGTAGAGGATTTACAAGTCAAATTAAACGTTAGGGATGAATTGATTAAAGTGACAAATGCTCAGATTAATTTATTGACGCGTAAAATTAATTTGAATGAACGTACTATTAGCAGCCAAAGAAAAGAACTTGAAGCTCTAAAAGAGGATTATGCCAATATGATTCAAAAGTCTTATGCTAGTAAGTCACTTCAGAACAGGCTGATGTTTTTATTCTCTTCGGAAAACTTTTTACAAGCCTACAAACGAATTCAATACCTGAAACAATATACTCAACACAGAAGAAAGCAGGGTATAGCAATAGGTGAAAAAACCCAGCTTTTACAACAACTTAATAAGACTTTGATTGAAGAGAAATCTAAAAAAATTGGTTTAGTTGCTGAAAACAAAGAGGTACAGCAGCAACTCAAAAATGAGCGTAAAAATCAACAAAACTTGATTGCTTCATTAAAGCGTAAAGAGCGAAATTTAGCTTCCCAAATTTCTAAAAAAGAAAAGCAAGCCCGTGAAATAGACAAAGAAATTGACAGGTTGATCCGAGAAGCCATAGCAGCATCAAACAAAGCTGCTGGAAAAACAGGAAACAAAAGCTTTGAATTGACTCCTGAAGCCAAACTTATTGCATCAAATTTTGAAGCAAATAGAGGTCGACTCCCATGGCCTTTAGAGAAAGGAGTTGTTGTTCAAGGGTTTGGCAAACAACAGCATCCAGTGGTTAAAACAACCACCATACAAAGTAATGGAGTAACTATAGCTACCGCTCCAGCAACTCAGGTCCGTGCAGTTTTTGAAGGCGAAGTCATGTCTGTAGTAACGTTTAAGGGGAGTAATCCATCAGTTTTAATCCGTCATGGAAATTATATAACGGTATATAAAAACCTTGGAAAGTTATACGTTAAGAAAGGAGATAAAGTAAAAGCCAAACAGAATATTGGTGAAGTATTTACGAATCAACAAACAGGGAAGACCGAAATCCAATTCGGAATTTTTAATAACGTAAAAGTATTAAATCCAAAAGGTTGGATATATCAGATGTAATTTAGTTTTCTTCTAGATACCACGCTTCTTCTTCTAGAGTATATTTTAAAAAATAAAGCATATTAATGGCTTCCTTTTTAGTTGTATATCGACCGTAAGCAACGCGGTACAAACCTACAGGGCTTGATTGTGCTAGTTCGGCAGTGTAGCCCTCATCAATCAATTGTGCTTTCTTTTTTTCTGCATTTTCTAGAGAACGAAAAGAGCCTGCAATAACACTATAATAAACTTGATCTACTTCTGTTACGACAGGAGTCGCGTTAATTTTTACCTCTACAGTATTGAGTGTACCTAAATCAAAAGTGGCCTCTTGAACATTTTTTTCAATTTGTTCTTGAGCTTGCTCTTGCGCAACAATTCTTTTTTGAGTAACGTATTGATCACTGAAGAAATAAGCTGCAGACAATAACCCGATTCCAATTACTCCTATGGCAGCATAGCGAAGTAGTGGGGATTTTTTAGACTTCTCTTTTTCGGGAGTAAACATTAAATCTTCTTTATTAGCGTCTTTCATGACTTTAGGTATTAAAGGTTCTTGAATTGGCTCTCGTTTAAAATGACTTAAACCAAAGGCTTTTAAATCAAAATTAACTTTACCCCAAGGGATAAACTCAATTTTTCGAGAAGAGTTCAAGCGGATTTCACCGACTCCGGGAAACCTTAACGTTTGTGTTTGAAGTCTTCTTTTCCAGCTACTAACCTCTTTTTCAATTATTCGGAGCGCGTGTTCGTAAGAAATACTTTCTTTTTGAGCATAATAATGGGCAAGTATTCCGTCGTTGGCAATCAGAAGTTGATTAAAATTAACTTCTTTGCGTGGAGGAGAGAATTGACCGTGAACAGAAACCTGAGCATCAAAAGAACGTGTTAAAAATGCCCCAAAATGAGGAATTGTTACACATTCGTGTTGGTAGAGTAATTCTTGTATGTAGCGGGTAATTTGCATTTCAATCAAAAGTAATAAAATATTACGATACTCTAACTAAAGTAGTCAATTAAGGTTTCTTATCTTCGTATGTCAACCCCAAGCTATGACAAGGCTAGAAGCATGTTTACTCCTACAATCCATCCCCGGTATGGGAACGTATCGATGCGTAAAAATGTTAAACCATTTCGGTTCTGCTAAAGCTGTTTTTGAAGCATCTTATTCGGATTGGCTTTCAGTAGAAGGCTTGGGATCACAGGTCTGTGATGCTCTGAAAGACTGGAAATCGTACCGTTCCAAAATTCAAAATCAAGTAACTGAGCTAAACAAACTAAATTTAGATTACCTGTTTTTGGGTTCTAAAAATTATCCAAAAGCACTCTCTTTTTGTCCAGATGCTCCACTAATTCTCTTTTATAAGGGGTCAATCAACTTCAATCACAGAAATGTTATCAGTATTGTAGGTACCCGACAAAATACTGCCCATGGAAGAGACTTTTGTAATCTTCTTATTGAAGCCCTAAAAGCGTATAATCCAATTATCTGTTCAGGACTTGCCAAAGGAATTGATATTATTGCACACCGCTTTGCTTTAGAGAAAGGATTAGAAACAGTGGCTTGCTTAGCACACGGTTTGGAGCGTATTTATCCTACTGAGCATTATGAAATAGCCCAGTCCTTGTGTAAGCAGGGTGCACTATTGACCGACTTCTTCCCCAATTCTCATTTTAGAAAAGAGAATTTTCCTCAGCGCAATCGTTTGATTGCTGGAATGGCACATGCTACAATTGTAATTGAATCTGGTCTGGCTGGAGGAAGTATGAATACGGCAACGTTAGCACATCAATACGGGCGGGAGTTATTTGCTGTCCCAGGACGTCCTTCAGATTCGAAAAGTCAGGGTTGCCATCAGCTTATTGTTCAGCAGAAAGCACAACTCTTATCAGATCCTCAAGAGCTTATCAAATCATTGGGATGGGAAATTCAACCAAAAGCAAAAGGAATTCAAAAGACACTTTTCCAAACATTATCTGAAGAAGAACAAAAAATATACGATCAATTCAGTAAATCCAACAAAATAGGACTAGATGAATTGGCGCTTGAATTGGGATGGAAAATAAGTAAAACAGCAGCCACTTTAATTCAAATGGAAATGAAAGGCTTCGTTCGTGCATTACCGGGCAAACAGTTTGAATGGATTTAATACCCAACCTTTTTACGTACCCTTAATAGTACTTCACTGGCAACTTTACGGGCTTTTTCAGCCCCTTTAGCAAGCGCAATTTGAACCTCTTCAGGATGCTGATAATAATAATCAAATTGGAAACGTTCTTTTTCAAAACGCTCAAGGATCAAATCAAAAAGTAATTGTTTGGCATAACCATATCCCATTCCCCCTGCAAGGTATTTGTCACGTAATGCTTGAGTTTCAGAATCAGTTGCTAGTAGAGAATACAAAGCAAAAACAGTACAAGTCTCAGGATCTTTTACTGCTTCTAAAGGAGCACTATCGGTTTGGATTCCCATTACTTGTTTTCGTAGTTTTTTTTGTGGCAAAAAGATATTAATCGTGTTGTTACGTGACTTACTCATTTTTTGCCCATCAGTACCAGGTATGTGTTGGGTGTTTTCTTGAATTTTGGCTTGTGGAATAACAAAAGTATCACCCAGTTGATGATTGAAACGCGAGGCAACATCACGTGTGATTTCCAGATGTTGCAATTGGTCTTTACCTACAGGAACAATTTCGGCATCATACAATAAAATATCCGCTGCCATAAGCATTGGATAAGAAAACAAACCTGCATTAATATCCGATAATTGTTCAGACTTGTCTTTAAAAGAATGTGCCAGTGTAAGTCGTTGGTAAGGAAAAAAGCAGTTGAGATACCAGGCTAATTCCGTTACCTCACTAACATCACTTTGACGATAGAAATGTGTTTTGTTAATGTCTAGACCGCACGCTAACCAAGCAGCGGCTGTTGCAAAGGTGTTCTCACGGAGTAACTCTCCATTTTTAATCTGAGTTAAAGAATGTAAATCCGCGATAAAAAGGAAAGAATCGTCAGGACTAGCTTTAGAAAGCTCTATGGCGGGAATTACAGCTCCCAATAAATTGCCTAAATGTGGAGTGCCGGTAGATTGTACCCCTGTTAAAACTCTTGCCATTTCAAAAAATTTATACAAAGGTACGTTTCCTCAAATAGGAGAGCAACTCTGATATGGAGATTTTTGTTGGTCTCTTAATTCCCGATATGTCACTGAAACTATTTTAGTGGGTTACCACTGCAATAACTATATGAAAGATCTGTAACTTTATCAAGAGATATATTTCATGAGAAAAGTGGCACTCGTTTTGTGGAGAATATGGTTTTATGTTTTAGCAGCAACCCCCGTTGTGCTATTGTTTTTTCCTTTAGCTTTAATGTTATTATTACCAAATGGATATCGTTACGTTTTTTGGGTAGCACGAAACATTTGGGCACCTTTTGTACTCCTTGGCATGGGGTTTTGGGTTAAAAAAATGGACACTTTTCCTCCTGAAGGGAAAAGCTTCATGCTGGTAGCGAATCATACAAGTTATATTGATATCATGGTAATGTTGCGAATGCGGAAAACCCCTTTTGTATTTGTTGGTAAAAAAGAATTGGTCAAAATCCCCATCTTTGGATACCTCTATAAACGCGCAGCCATTATGGTAGATCGAAGTTCTAGCAAAAGCCGTTTTGGAGTCTACGAACGCGCTCAAAAAGTAATCCAAAAAGGATACAGTGTTTGTATCTTTCCTGAAGCAGAGTACATAGACGAAACGATTTTGTTAAACCCTTTTAAAAGAGGAGCTTTTAAATTAGCTATCGAACATGAACTACCTGTTTTTCCAATGGTTTTTCTGGATTGTAAACGCAAATTTCCTTGGTATACCACACATGGTTATCCGGGTAGATTGAGGGTAAAAGCTTTGGATGTTATTTCTGTTCAAGAGATACAGTCTAAGGCATTAGAAAAGCTTCAAGAACTCTCCCATCAACAAATTAAAACAGCATTAGAAAACGACCCCAAAGGCATGGCACTAAAAGCGATAGAAGTTTGGAAAAAGAAAACAGCTTAAGCAGTTATTTTTTCTATCGAGATCATATCCATATTGAAATCCCTCATTGCATTTATTAATTTAAAACCCTTAAACCGAGAAAGGTCTTTTACGTGCAATAAAGCTTCTTTTATATCATTATTTTCCAATAGTCGGGCTCTGCAAGTACCCTTCAGCAAAGGATTTTTAGGAGTAGACCATTGGGAGCCGTCAAAGAAAATTATATTGGCATAGGAGCTATCTGTAATGCACCCATTTTTAACAATCAAAACATCATCACAGCCATCTCTTAAAGCAAATAATTTGTCTAATTTCTCCCTGTCAGAATATTTAAGGCTATAATCAATAGACTCTGTGTGTACTAGCTTTACAGTATTGATATTTTGAGCCTCATATTTTTGAAGATGATATTCTTGATGCTGCTTATTATAAAGTATTTTTACTTTGACCATATCCTTCTGGAAGTCCTTTGGAACCGAGAGTTTTTGAAACAGAGAATAAGTCGGCGCTTCACCATAATAGGAAAAAAACGATTTTTCAAAACGCGCAAGATGCCATGGAGAATTTAAAATTTCTCCATTCAGTAAACATACAGACTCAAACAACGGGAACATAGATTTTTTCGATAAGTTCATTATATTCTGTATCTAAATCACTAAGGGAGGTAATCCCTCCACCACTTCGATAACGTGATACCCCATCTTTTTTTTCTAAATAACGAATGTTTATTCCACTGTCTAGATTTTCTCCATCAAAATATCCGAAAACGCCAGTATAATATCCTCGTTTTTCTTTTTCTACTTCTTTTATAATTTGAATTGTTTTTTCTTTTGGAGCTCCAGAAATTGAACCCGCAGGCAACAAGCTGAATAGTAATTCTGGAAGTTGCTTTTTCCAGTCTTTATTAAGTTTCCCTTGAATTGTAGAGCTGGTTTGATAGATGTCTTTTTTACTTGTTTTTATTTTTTCCAGGTAACGAAATCGAGTTACTTGAATCTGTTTGGCATATTTCGACAAATCATTTCTAATTAAATCTACGATGGTATTGTGTTCGTTGATTTCTTTTAAATCAGTTTTCATATCTCTTTTTACCTGCGATAAGTTACCATAAAAAGTTCCTTTCATCGGAAAAGAAGAAATACAGTCATTCTGAATTTTAATAAAACACTCAGGGGAATAGATCACGAAGTTATCTTTGTGTATTAGTTTATACTGCGCCTTTGCCAAATGAAAAATATCCTCAAAGCTCAATTCATTTTTTATTTCCGAAGGAAAGGTGAGGTTTAGTAAAAAAGTATTTCCATGGGTGATTTCTTCTTTAACTTTATTGAATGCTTTTTTGTAGACTTTTTTTGGGACAGGGGCTATTGAAAATGGAGTTAGATTCGGATGTTTTTTGCTCTCAGTGAAATTTTTATAACCATTGATTTCAAATTTGAATCCAAGATTAGCAGCTTCTTTGAGAGTATAAATTAGAGGCTTCTGCATTTCAAAATCAATGAGAAAGAAAAAAGGAATTCCAGAGCTAGCAAAAGCAGACATTTTTGCTTTAAATTCAGCTGTTTTCAAAGGGATATTTAATTAGATCACTGCCTTAAGTGTTTCCATGATTTTTTGTTCCAGTTCTTCCATCAATTCTGGGTTGTCAAGTAAAAGCGTTTTTACGGCATCGCGACCTTGGCCAATTTTTGTATCACCGTAGCTAAACCATGAGCCACTTTTTTTGATTATTTCATAGTTAACACCTAGGTCGATTATTTCTCCAATTTTCGAAATCCCTTCACCGTACATGATATCAAATTCAGTGGTTCGGAAAGGTGGCGCTACTTTGTTTTTGACCACTTTAACCCTTGTTTTATTCCCTAAAACTTCAGATTCTGTACTCTTAATTTGTGTAGAGCGACGAATATCCAATCGGACGGAAGCGTAAAATTTTAAGGCATTTCCTCCAGTAGTAGTTTCTGGGTTTCCGAACATGACTCCGATTTTTTCTCGTAGCTGGTTGATAAAGAATACTGTGCAATTTGTTTTGCTGATAGAGGCAGTAAGTTTTCGGAGTGCTTGAGACATCAAACGAGCATGAAGGCCCATTTTAGAATCACCCATTTCTCCTTCAATTTCACTCTTTGGTGTTAGTGCAGCTACGGAATCAATAACGACAATATCGATCGCTCCAGAACGAATCAAATTATCTGCAATTTCGAGTGCTTGTTCTCCATGATCCGGTTGTGAAATAATTAATTCTCCAACATCAACACCCAACTTTTCTGCATAGAAACGGTCAAAGGCGTGTTCTGCATCAATAAATGCAGCAATTCCACCTAGTTTTTGACACTCTGCTATAGCATGTAGGGTTAATGTAGTTTTTCCCGAAGATTCTGGTCCGTAAATTTCGATTACACGACCACGTGGATATCCACCTACTCCAAGGGCAATATCAAGACCTAAAGATCCAGAAGGAATAGCTTCTACTTCTTCTACAGCTTGATCCCCCATTTTCATTACGGCACCTTTTCCGTAAGTCTTATCTAGTTTATCTAGGGTGAGTTGTAAGGCTTTTAATTTGGCATTTTTTTGATCAGACATAACGCTCTTTTTGGCTAAAGTACAGTTTCTTCTTTTGGCTTCCAAGTCCGAAATCGCTCCATTATTAACAATTTTTCGTATGTTTAAAAAACAATATTTATACGCTATGAAAAATTATATACTGTTGCTTTGCTTGGTTACGTCTTCTCTTTTTGGTCAACAAATTTTACCTCTTAGAGAACGCGCTGCTTTGATTGATGAAATCCAAAAAGAGCGGATTGAAAATCTGCTCCCACAACTAATGCAGGAGCAGAATATAGACCTTTGGGTTTTGATTACGCGAGAGTATAATGAAGATCCAGTAGTAAAAACTCTTTTACCTCCCACTTGGTTGAATGCAAGAAGACGAACAATTTTGGTTTTTTCAAAAACAAAAGATGGAGTAGACGCAGTAGCCATTACTCGTTATAATTTTGGAAAAAATATTCGTTCTATTTGGAACAAAGAAGAAGAACCAGACCAATGGAAAGCATTGGCAGACTATATTAAAAGTCAAAACCCAAATCGTATTGGAGTTAACATATCAGAGCATTTTGGATTAGCAGATGGTTTAGTTAAAACGGATTACGATGGGATGATGCAAGCTTTACCATCTCGGCTTCAGAAGCGAGTTGTTTCTGCTGAAACTTTGGCGGTTCGTTGGATTGAAACCCGAACTCCGAGAGAAATGACCTTATTTAGTCAATTGGTAGAAATTACCCATAATATTATCACTGAAGCCTTTTCGACTAAAGTAATTACTCCGGGTGTTACCACTACGGAAGACGTCGTTTGGTGGTTGCGCGAAAAAGTACTTGCCCTAGGGCTAGACACTTGGTTTCATCCAACTGTTGATGTTCAGAGAACGGGTAATAGCGATTTGTATGCCTTCGATGGGCAATCCAAATTTGATGTTATTTTACCCGGTGATTTATTGCATTGTGATTTTGGGATTTCCTACCTCACATTAAATACTGATTGTCAAGAACTGGCCTATGTTCTAATGCCTACTGAAACGGATGCGCCTCAATTTTTAAAAGATGCTTTAACTCAAGGAAATGCGGTCCAAGATCATCTAACCAATAATTTTAAAAAAGGAAGAACAGGAAATGAAACGCTCAGACAGGCAATTGCAGACAGTAAAACTGCAGGCCTGCGACCACAAATTTATACCCATCCTTTAGGGCTTTTTGGGCATTCTGCTGGGACTACCTTTGGAATGTGGGATGCACAAGAGGGTATTCCCGGATCGGGAGAACACCCCTTGTATGAAAATACTGTTTATGCAATTGAACTCAATGCCAAAGTTTTCCTACCCCAATGGGATAAAGATATTCGTGTTATGCTGGAAGAAGCAGGTTATTATGGTCCGGATGGGTTTCGGTATGTAAATGGTCGCCAGACAGAACTTCTTTTGGTGGGATCAAAAACGCCACATTTAGACTAAAGGTTTAAAAGCTAGAGTTTATCTAAATATAAACGTTTCGTTCGTATTTGACGAATCCTATAATTTTCTAAATTAAGAGAACAATTTTTTTGTAATTTTATTTAGTTAAACCCAAACCTATCCTTAAATCATGATAAACCTACGGTTGATTTCTGAAGGCATTCTTCATTTTCTTAATATAACTTCTCTTTTGGAGCAGGGAGGCTATTTACAATATATCGAAACACAAAAACTATAGAGATTTATACCTAAGGGATTAAAAAATCTCATGCAAATTTCAAAAGACATCTTGACCACCTTATAATAGGATCAAAACACTTTAAATCAACACATTAAAGAAGAAATAAACGCAATATGCGGACATGTATTAGTTAGTGGTCATGAGAAAAACAAAATAAATGAAGTCAACTTTATTGCTATCAGAATTGATCGAGATAACGAAAGAAAATTTATCACGGGCTGAAAAATTTTCTCAACTTTCGGAAAAGGAGCTTAATTTTAAAATTAACAAGAATAAATGGAGTATTCTGGAATGCTTAGAGCATTTAAATAGATACGGAGATTTTTATTTGCCAGAAATTAAAAACAGTATTCAAACTTCTCGAAAATCTAAAGAGGATGAATTTAAGAGTGGATTATTAGGGAATTACTTTGCCAAAAGTATGCTACCGAAAGAAAAGTTGAACAAAATGAAAACATTTAAGTCAATGAATCCAATTGGCAGTAATTTAGACAAATCTGTATTGGATAAATTTATAAATCAACAGAAGACTTTACTCGAATTATTGGAACAAACCAAAACAGTAAGTTTGACAAAGACTAAAACAGGCATTTCAATTTCGAAATGGATAAAGCTTAGATTAGGTGATACATTTAGAGTTGTGATTTACCATAATTTGAGGCATCTAATTCAAGCTGAAAAAGTAATGAAAGAAGCGAACAGCTAAATGTATAAGAAATCATAGCCACTTATCTTAGGGCTACGCTTTTTATACTAGCCGTTATTACACAAAAAAAAACAAGATTGAAAGGAAAATATATTTTCAAATCAACTAGACTTGGATTTCGGAATTGGAGAAGAGAAGATCTCGAAGAATTTACCGAAATGAATAAAGACATAGAAGTTATGGAACATTTTCCAAAGCCTTTAAGCAGAACTGAATCTAAAAAACTAATGAAGCGAATGCAAGTACATTATGAAAAAAATGGATATACTTACTTTGCGACAGAACTATTAGCTACGGGTGAATTAATAGGATTTATAGGGTTAGCCTACCAGGAATATAAAACGGAATTTACTCCAGCAACTGATATAGGTTGGCGTTTAAAAAAGGATGCTTGGGGAAAAGGATATGCTACCGAAGGTGCAAGAAGATGTTTGACATTTGGATTTAATGAATTAGGTATTGAAAAAATCATTTCTATCTGTACAATTAGAAACAAAAAATCAGAAAATGTGATGAAAAAAATCGGAATGATAAAGAAAGGAGATTTTAATCATCCTGAAATGATTAACGATCCAGAATACGAAAAACATTTTTGTTACGAAATAACGAAAAACGAAAGCTAATAAAGTATATGACGGAATGGTTAGCAAAAGTTTGTCTTGCAGAATATACGAGATCGTCAACCCGATTTTTAATTTTGACA
>Ga0213861_10000952_pt1 | contig 25922 bp, 9 predicted proteins | sample PICome_4_FD_160110 | JGI IMG/M metagenome (GOLD analysis project Ga0213861, IMG submission 160110) | Coastal seawater microbial communities near Pivers Island, North Carolina, United States - PICO131 | ecosystem: Environmental > Aquatic > Marine > Coastal | place: USA: North Carolina | collected... | reverse complement strand
ATACCCCGGTCGATGCCAATATCCAAAGCGGAGCGCGCACCAATCTCGGGGTCAAAGCCATTGTAGCCCGTCAGGGTCAGCAGGTTCTGAGCCGCTACGTAAATGCGCACGCGTTGGATGTTAAGGGCATCGAGCACGTTCGCGGGCAGGGTGTAGCCTACCTGGAGGTCTTTGATGCGGAGGAAGGAGCCGTCTTCGATGTAGAAATCGGAAATCTTCGAAAAGTTGCCATTGGGATCGGTAGTCGTCGAGCGGGGAATGTCATTGGAGGTGCCTTCTCCGGTCCAGCGATTGAGGAAGCGCGCCGGCATGTTGGCCGTCGTTAAGTCGTGTCGCCGGGTACCGTTGAAGATTTCGTTGCCGACGGTGCCCAGCAAAAAGAGGCTCACGTCAAAGCTTTTGTAATCTGCCGACAGGTTGGCGCCGAACGTCCAGTCGGGGGTAGGGTTGCCGATGATGGTGCGGTCGGCGTCGTTGATGACGCCGTCGCCGTTCAAATCGACGAACTTGATATCCCCAGGAGCCGCTCCGGGCTGAATGAGGCCACCGTCGGTATTGAGGTAGTTTTCCACCTCGCTGTTCGTTTGAAACAAGCCATCGGTTTGCAGGCCCCAGAAGTACGCAATCGGGAAGCCTACGGCCGCCCGCGACACGCTTCCGTAGGTCGAGAAGCCTGCGCCTACGAGCACCCCTTCGGCGTTGTTGATGGCGGTCACTTCGTTCTGGTTGTGCGAGAAGTTGAAGCCCACCTGGTAGTTCAGCTCACCGGCGCCATTGCGGTAGTCGATGGCAAATTCAAAACCTTTGTTCTCGACGTTGCCGCCGTTCACGGTGGGAGCCCGGTTGCCGACGATGCCGGGGATGGGGGCGTCTACGAGTAAGCCCAGGGTCTTTTTGACGTAATAGTCGGCCGTAATGGCCACTTTTCCTTGCCAGAAGCGCACATCTACACCAATATCCGTTTGCTCGGAAGTCTCCCATTCCAGGTCGGGGTTGGGAACGGTGGCGGGAATGGAGCCACTGGTGAAGACCGTGCCGTCGCCAAAGGAGTAGCCGGCACCCGTAGCAATAGTCGAAGCCCAGCGGTAGTCGCCGATCTCCTGGTTGCCATTCTGTCCCCAGGATGCCCGGATTTTCAGGAAGTCAATCACGTTGCTGTTCTGGAGGAAGGCTTCCTGCGAAAGCACCCAGCCCGCCGAGAAAGAAGGGAAAACCCCGAAGCGGTTGTTTTTGCCAAAACGGGAAGAACCGTCTACGCGGATGGTACCGGTGAACAGGTATTTGTCCTGGAAACCGTAGGTGGCCCGTCCGAAGTAAGACAAAAGTGCCGACTGGGAAGCCCCACCACCAGCCGTAGCAGATTCTTCGTTGACGGCGGTATTGAGGAAGGCGTTGTTGAAATTGCTGAATACCACATCAGATTTCCCACCCGCCAGGTTTTCGTAGCTGTTTTCCTGGGCGGTTGTACCCGCCAGTAAGTTTACGTCGTGGTCACCGAGGCCCAGCTGGTAGGACAGGGTGTTTTCCCAGATCCAGTTGAACCAACGATCCACGGACTTGTCGATTCTGGACTCGCTGTTGTTTTGCGCGGCGTTCAGGTAGAATACCGGGCGGAAGCTGTTGTTGGTGCCATAGGCCAGGTCGATACCGTAGCTGCTGCGCAGTTTCAGGTTGGGGATGAGCTCGAATTCTCCGTAGACATTACCCACGATTTTATCGAGCTTGTAGCGGCCATTGGTAACTTCCAACCGGGCCAGCGGGTTGACCACTTCCTGGGTGGCGTAGCGGGAAATGGCGTAGACATTTCCGGCGTCATCCCGCACTGCGTTGGGGTCGTAACCAGCCAGGCGGGCGGGGTCGGTTTCGAAGACGGGGGTGAGAGGGTCGATATTCAGGGTACTCATCAAGGGGCCTCCGAATTCATTGTTCCCATCGATAGCCCGCCGGTCGATATGGGTGAAGGAGAGGTTTTGGCCGAAAGTAAACCGCTTGCTGACCTGGTGCGAAGAGTTGATGCGGGCGGTGTAGCGATCAAATTGCGACTTGTCGCCACCCACAATGCCTTCCTGGCTGAAGGCCGAGAGGGTGCCCGCGAAGCTCGACACCTTATTGCCACCGGTGACGGCAATCTGGTGGTTGGTAATGGGCGCATCCTGGTTAAACAGTTCATCTTGCCAGTTGGTACCTTCACCCAGTGTGGCAGGGTTGGCAAAGGGGATGCTCAGGTTGGAAGCCGCCGCCGCTTCGTTTTGGATGACGGCGTATTCGCGGGCGTTGAGCATGTCGAGCTGGCGCCAGGGGTTCTGTACGCCTACGTACCCATCATAGCTCAGCTGCATCTTTCCTTCCTGTCCGGATTTAGTGGTAATCAGCACCACCCCATTGGCAGCCCGGGCGCCGTAGATAGCGGCCGAAGCGGCGTCCTTGAGTACTTCGATAGAAGCAATGTCACCGGGGTTGAGGTAGTCGATTCCTCCCACGGGCAAGCCGTCTACTACGTAGAGTGGATCGGCGTTGCCGGTGGTGCCGGCTCCCCGTATCCGTACGGTAATTGCATCCCCCGGCTGCCCGGAGCTGTTGGTCACCTGTACGCCTGCCGCTCGTCCCTGCAGGGCTTGTTCTACGCGCAACACGGGCGTCTGCCCGATGTCGTCGGCGTCCAGCGAGGCAATGGCTCCGGTCACGACGCTCTTTTTTTGAACACCGTAACCTACCACCACTACTTCATCGAGCAAGGCTGCGTCGGTAGTCATGACCAGGTTGATCACCGCCTGGTTGCCGACGGTTACTTCCTCGGCGGCCATACCCGTGTAGGAGAATACCAGGACGGCCTCTGGTCCGGGCACTTGCAGTTCGTACTTGCCGTCAAAATCGGTAATGGTACCCGTGGAAGTTCCTTTAACAAGAATGTTCGCTCCGATGACTCCCAGGCCGTCCTCGGCCGAGGTGACGGTTCCAGTGACGAGGCGTTCCTGCCCGGATAACTCTACTCCCCACAAGAGTAGCAGGCACGGAATAAGAAGGTAGATTCGTTTCATAACATCAGTTTTGAATTGTAATGATTCGGAAATAATTAGATAGTGTGTAAAGCACAAATTGCGGGGATTTAGCAGCGGAGCGGGTAGGTTCTCCTGGCGTTAATATCCGCAACTTGAGAAGCTGCAATTTAAGCAGGAACATAATAAAAACAGAATGTAGTACTACATCAGCCATACATCATTTGGGTAAAAATGTTTTTTTGTTACATCATGTTGATCCCTGAAGTTGCGACCGTGTCCCGTAATTGGTGCACTGCGATTTTTTTTTTCGATATTCGACGCTGATGGGCTCCAATGTCCTCTACGCGGAGGGGCGTTGCAACAATGAGGTAGTGGTGCGGGATACCCTTATTTTGAAAAACTTGCCACCACCAGGATATTGAGTAAAAGCATAGCGGTGACCGGGCATTTTTAAAATATGGTGTATCTTAGCCTTTCAAAAAAAAAATACCATGATTAAACGTGTATTATTAGGCTTCGTTTTACTATTCGCATTGGCTTTTAGTATCACGGCCTGCAAGAACGAGCAGGCAGGAGACGCATCAACGGCACCTCCGGCACCTGCTGCAACCGCACCCGCGGGGGCGACATCTACCGTAGAACACTACACTTGCCCCAATGGCCACCTGGGCTACGGCAGCGGCACGGCGGGAACTTGTAGCCAGTGTAGTGCCACTTTGGTGCACAACCAGGCTTTTCACGCCAACGACGCTGCTCCGGCACCCAACCCTGCTATTCAGACGCAGGACCCAACCGGAACGGCTACGCCACCCCCACCTGCTGCGGCCCAGAACGCGGCTGGTGTTTGGCATTACACCTGTGCCAGCGGCTGTGCCGGTGGCGCTGGCGCTGCTACAGCCTGTGCCACTTGTGGAAGTACTTTGGCGCACAACCAGGCTTACCACAATTAATGGTATACCGCTGAGGTTGTGAGCAGCACCTCGGGGTGGTGCAACAGCGGCCAGCAGATATGTCGCTAATAAAAGCGGGGTTAGCCAAAATCCTGCCCGACGATTAAGTTCGTCGGGCAGGATTTTTTTTAACAGCCATTTTTTGGCTCCTTTCCGTAAAAAGCCTTAAATTTCTTTTTGCGAACCCGAATAACAAGCCCACCACCGATCCAACCAGGGGGCTATTGTTAGGGGAATTCACCAAAACCCACGTACCATGCAAACCATTTTAGGCGCTGGTGGTGCCATCAGAATTGAACTGGCGAAAGCTCTGCCTGCCTATACCACTCAAATTCGCCTCGTGAGCCGGCACCCCAAACGCGTGAACGCCACCGATGAATTGCTGGCTGCTGACCTGACCTTGCCAGCGGAAGTAGACCGGGCCGTGCAGGGTTCGTCGGTGGTGTACGTCACCGTCGGATTTCCGTACGCCGCGAAAATCTGGGAAGCCACCTGGCCTCCTTTTATGAAGGCCGTCATTGCCGCCTGTAGCAAGTACAATAGCAAGCTGGTTTTTTTTGATAACATCTACATGTACGACCCCGCTTATCTGAATGGCATGACCGAAGCGACGCCCAGCAATCCGCCGAGCAGGAAGGGCCGGGTGCGGGCCGAAATGGCTAAAATGGTCCTGGATGCCGTCCAGGCGGGGCAGCTAACCGCCTTGATCGCCCGTTCCGCAGATTTTTATGGCCCCCACATTGACCAGACCAGTATGCTCAACGAGATGGTCTTCAAGCCCTTGAGCAAAGGCAAAAAAGCCAATTGGATGGGTTTCGTCCACTACCTGCACTCCTTTACGTATACCCCTGATGCGGGTAAAGCGACCGCCATCCTGGGCAATACCGAAGCCGCCTATAACCAGGTCTGGCACTTGCCCACGGCCCCCGACCCCCCGACCGGTAAAGGCTGGATCGAAGCCATTGCGGCTGCTTTGGGCGCTGAGCCAGGCTACCTGGTGGCCTCCCGGTCAATGGTCCGGCTCATTGGGCTGTTTGTGCCGGTTATGCGGGAGATGCCCGAAATGATGTACCAGTACGATCGGGATTACGTCTTCAACAGCGATAAGTTTGAGCAGCGGTTCAATTTTATCCCTACCCCCTACGCGGAAGGCATCCAGGCGGTGGTTCGGGCAGATTACCCCGACCGGATCCCCCCTGAACAAGCTTGATCGATAAACCCCGGGCGGGACGACGATGGATAGCGCTATCTTAGTGCAGTAAAGCATGATCAACAGTGCTTTGTCCAAAACCTGATCCAAAAAAGCTGCACTATGAAAAAAATTAGAGAAATTATCCAGGGCAACATTGGCGGTCGGCAAGTGCTGGTCTTCTTTTTGTTGGCAATGGTTTTCTACGGCGCGATGTTGTTCATCACCGTTCCGGCAACTATGGCCTTTTCTGATGGCCTCCAACTGTTGGACATGCGGCCCGGTGGCTATACCCCTGCTGACGTGGAGGTGCTTTTCGGTACGCTGGGCGTCAAGGGGCGCGACGTCTATCTCTTAAAGCAGCTGCCCCTGAACCTGGTTTACCCTTTCCTCTTTGGCGTCTGTTTTACGCTGGTTATGGCTTATTTTTTAAACAAGCTGCAGCAACTCCACACGTCTTTGTTCTTGCTGTGCTACTTGCCGCTGGCGGCGGCGGCGGCAGATTACCTGGAGAATATTGGCATCATCACCTTGTTGAATACGTACCCCAACCTTTCGGTACCGGTCATTCGTGCGACCAGTTTTTTTACCGTCGTAAAAAGCGGCCTGGTGCTGGTGTTCTTTATCGCTTTATTCATCACCATGCTGATTTGGGGTGTTCAGCGGCTGCGAAAAATTTAGGGACTCCTCTTCGAGGGAGAAGTGTTACCTGAAAAATTGTTGGTCAGGCTTTTTGCCTTCCTCAGGTAAGAAGTCAGAACCCACTTTGCGACGGTTGGTAGCCAGCTGACCAGCCTCTTCGATATCCTGAACGGGATCCGGGTGGGCGTTTTAAGAAGAAGCAAGGCGGCAGGCTTACCCGTAAAAAAAAAGTACCTGGCCCGAAGGCCAGGTACAAAAGTAGTCTGTAATACCGTGCTTATTCTTGTGGCTGTGTTACCTTATTACAGGTAACAATAACTCTTTTGTCCTTGTGAATAGGATAAATTTACAACAGTATTCTTTAACCGCAACCACAATAAAGGCAAAAGTTAAGGATTTAAATAGCCAGCAGGTGCTTAATCCTGGAACAAACTGTCGAGGTCTACGGCTACATCCAGGTCCCAATTGGCGCGGAGGGTTTCGAGGATTCGAATGACAACCCGTTCGGGCTGCCGCTGGGTGGCGTAGCTACCGGTATCCCAACGGCCGTTGTCGTTGCGGTCTTCAATGATTTCCAGCTGGTAGTCGCCGGGGAGCAGGCCGGTGAATTGGGCCTGGTACTGGGTGGTTCCCCGCAGGCGGAAAGTGGCCACGGGCGGTTTTCCCTTCACCAGTAGGCGCAGGGCATAGCTGGCGGTAGAATCGGTGCTGCTAAACTGGAAATCAATATTGCCAAAGCGCTTGCGCTCGCTGATGTTCCAGCTGGTTCGCAGGGTGTCGACGTTGGGTACCCCCCAGTAATCGGCTATTCCTCCGGGCGCAATGGTCAGGAAATAATTGGCTTTTTCCGTCCAGGGGCGGTTGAGCAGCAGCAGGCGGTGGTCCGTACTGTCGAGGGTCCAGGTCAGTGGCAGGAGCTCGGGGAACGTATCCTTGCGGAGCGTCACCCGGTTGGTATCCAACTGGCTGACGGGTCGGTTGAAGCGGATGGGGTAGGGGCGGCTGGGATAGTTTAGGGTAGGCGAACCACTGGTTTTGGCAAAACGCAGGGAATCCAGGGCCGCCGTTGCCGCCGCCAGCGGAGCCGCGGGTACGCGCAGGGTGTCGTAGAAAAGGGTGTCGCTGGCCAGGAAAAGGGTCCACGGTTGGGGGGCCTGGTGCCAGAGGTAGACGGTGTCGAGGGTGGCCGCGCGCAGGTAGGTTTCGGTGGTGCTGAGCGTTAGTTCGTCGCCCGGCGCCCGGTTGAAGGCCAGCTTCAATTGCCCCCACTCGCTGGAATCGACTTCTGCCAACTGCAAGGGCAGTTGCTCCTGGAACAAGCGCAGCGAGATGGCTGGAATGGAGTCTTCGCGGAGCACGACGGGCGCAGCGCGGAAGGCTATCTTTTCGGTGACCTGGTTGAAACGGTAGTTGGCATCGGCGTCGACGAGAGCGGTAATTTTGTAGGTGCCGGCCCGCACGTTGGAGATCAGAAAGAGCCCCTGGGCATTGGTACGGCCAAAATAGAAAGGGCGCTCGGTGCGGAAGACCGAATCGGCGAGGTTTTCGTAGAGCAGCACCAGGGCTTCTTTTACGGGTTCTTCGGTGTAGGCGTCCACCACCTGCCCCTGCAATTCCAGGGAATCAATGAAAGGGCCCGTGGAAAAAACAAAGCGGAGGTCTTCCGCCGGATTGCTTTCGGTCAGGTCTTTGACGGCTGTGCCAAACTGGATGACGTAGGTGACATTATTGCGCAGGGTATCTTTCGTACCTAAATCAACGATGACCGATTTTCCTTTAATTTTGGTGGTGTAGCCCTGGAGCGGGGGCGATATGATGACCTGTTGGTTGGCGTCCTGCAGCTTGATCCACTCGTCGAAGGTGAGGGTAATGGTCCGGGGTCGGAAGTTGGTCTGCAAGTTGGGGGTCGATCGGAGGGTATCGATGCGGGGAGGCGTTTCGTCGCGGGGGCCGCCGGTAGGTGCAATCGGGTTGGCGCACTGCCACAGGCAACCCAGCAGGACCAGCAATAGGGGGAAATGGCGGAAAGTCATCTTCATGGCCCAAAGGTACGGCAAGGGAGCCGCAAAAAGTTTTTTTCGTTTTGCGGTAAGCTTATTTTAACGATTTTTTTGGGTGTCTGATCAGCGGCCAGCAGTAGGTCGGGCCGGACGGGTAGTTACCATTTCCAGGTCCAGCCCAGTTGCACTTTGCCGAGGACATTGTTTTCGGGGAGGTCATCGAGGCGCAGGTAGCGCAGGGAAATTTGCCCGGCAGCAGAACAGTCGACGCCCAGACCCACCAAAAACGAAGTGGCACTGGACAACGTAATGGACTGCAGGCCATCGGATGCGGGTTGGGCAAACCAGGGGCTGCGTTGCGGGCGACAGGCGTTGACCCCCAGGAATGCGCCGGCTTCGAGGGTCCACCTTCCGAGGTGATAGCCAGTTACCAGCGGGACGCCCACCCGGTATTGTTTTTCGATGGCGGGTGTGCCAGCGCTTATGAGCGCCGTAGCGCGGTCGTACAACAAACCTGCGCTGATGAAGCTGTTGCCTTTTTGCCGGAGCACGCGATTGCGGTGGAGGGTTTTGATCAGCATATTGCCATCGGTGCAGTTGAGCGAGCGGGATGCCAACTGTACGCCCATCTGCTGAGCTACCGCGGGGCAGCGCACCAGCGCAGACAATAAGAGGACTGAACAAATTTTACCAATGGTCCGCATACTATTATTCTATTTATCCTTATCTTGTGGTGTGACCTGATCGTTTATGTAACGTCAAAGAAGCGACAAAGTTACAACAGATATAGTCACGACGTACGCTTGTTCAATTTACAACGTGCAAATTAGGTTCTTCTGTTGTTCAAGAAATGATTATTTTTTTATCTAATTAATAAAAATCCTTATTGTTATGTCCTTACAAGACAAATATCGTCCCGTTTTAAACCTGGGTGAAGAACTCGGAATTGCTGATGGCTACGTAGAAGAAGCTGATGGCAAACTGAAAATGGGTGGCGTTGCTGCCACTCAGTACCATAAGAACCTTTTGTGGGACAAGATTAAAGAGGTAGCTGGTGATAACCCTACCGATCTGGTTGCGGACATTAAGGTAACTAACACCGATTACTTTGCCAAGCACATCGTAGCTAAAGGAGATACCCTCGGCAAAATTGCCAAGAAATACTACGGTGAAGCGGGTGATTACATGCGTATCTTCAATGCCAATACGGACAAATTGAAGAACCCCGATATGATCCACCCCGATCAGGAGTTGACGATTCCTTTTCCTGCCTAAGCAGTAGGCGTAAGGCATTGCCTGTTCTGAAAGGATGAGCTGGCCGGGGCGTTGTCCTGGCCAGCTTATTTTTTTTCTTCGCTGGCCATTTTGTGGTTGACCACAAAAAATACCAGCGGAAGGTTTTTTTCACCAATACCCTGCTTCATGTCCGATACACCACTCGAAAAACGGTATTATTCCATCAGTGAGGTGGCCGAGATGTTCCAGGTCTCCAAATCCCTGGTTCGCTTTTGGGAAAATGAATTCGATACCCTGCGCCCGCACAAGAATAGCAAGGGCGACCGCCGTTTCACGCCCCAGAACCTCGAACAATTTCAGCTTATTTACCAGTTGGTGAAAGAGCGTGGCTTCACCCTCGACGGCGCTAAGCAGGAAATAAAAAGGCAACATACCTTTGCCAAAGAAAAGGCAGCCATGCTCCAGTCGCTGGAAAATCTCCGTGGTTTTCTGCTCGAGGCCAGGGAGAATTTGTAATTCATCTCTTTTACCCCAGCCGTTCCTGCAGGAGCGCCGTGGTCTTCTTGGGTTCTGCCTGTCCTTTAGACCGTTTCATAACTTCTCCCATAAAAAAGCCGAGCAAGCCTTTTTTGCCTTGCTGGTAGGCTTTCACCTTGTCGGGGTGAGCAGCCAGCACGGCGTCGACCCAGCTACCGAGTTCGTCGGCATCGGCAGACTGTAGCCAGCCGTTGGCCGTTGCCAGTTCTGCTGGCCGGCGATCGGGGGCAGCCACCAGGGCCGGGAAGAGTTCCTGGTAGGCGGTAGAATTACTCACCTGTCCGGTCTCAATCAATTCAATCAATTCGGCCAATTGCGCTGCCGACAGTGGGAAGCTGTCCAGGTTCTTATCCTGCTCCTTGCGCCAGGGCAACACCTTGTTGATGATGAGGTTGGCCGCCGCTGTATAGGCTGCGGTCTGCTCGCTGAGGGCCAGGAAAAAAGCCGCGGTTTCTGCTTCGGCAGTCAGGAGTTCGGCGTTGTAGGCCGAAAGCCCGTAAGTGGTGATCATTTTTTTGCGCAACACCCAGGGCAGGGCGGGCAGCTGGGCCTGGATAGCCGCCAGTTCAGCCGCTGTCAGCTGGATAGGCGGAATATCGGGGTCGGGAAAATAGCGGTAATCGTGGGCATCTTCCTTGGAACGCAGCGGACTGGTGACGCCCGTTGCCGGATCGAAGTTGAGAGTCTGCTGGTCGATCTTGCCGCCAGCTTCCACCACGCCAATCTGCCGTTGCACTTCGTATTCGATGGCTTTGCGGGCGTAGCGCATCGAGTTGAGGTTTTTGATCTCACAGCGGTTGCCCAAATAGGTGGCGCCCTGCGGGCGAATGGATACGTTGCAGTCGCAGCGCATGCTGCCTTCCTGCATGTTGCCATCCGAGATATCTAGGTAGCGCACCAGCTGGCGCATGGCCGTCATGAGGGCGTCGACCTCCTCGGCTGAGCGCAGGTCGGGCTCGGTGACAATTTCCAACAAGGGCGTCCCTGCCCGGTTCAGGTCGATATAGCTGTAGGCATCGGCGCTGTCGTGCTGCGACTTGCCGGCGTCTTCTTCCATGTGCACGTGGTGGATGCGGATGGTTTTGGTTTCCCCGCCCACCAGCACTTCAATGCTGCCGCCTACGCAGATGGGCCGCGCATCCTGGGTAATCTGGTAGCCCTTGGGCAAGTCGGCGTAGAAATAGTTCTTCCGGTCGAAGGTATGGCCTAAGTTGATGGTGCTGCCCAGCGCCAGACCCAGCCGGGCGGCAAATTTCACCTGCTCCGCATTCAAACGCGGTAGCGTTCCCGGATGTCCCAACGAAATGGCACTGACCTGGCTGTTGGGCGCTCCGCCAAAGCGGATGTCATCCCCACAAAAAGCCTTGCTCCGGGTGCTGAGCTGTACGTGAATTTCTAAACCAATTACTGTTTCGTAAGTCATCGGGCTATTCTTTTTGGTGCTCGCGCCTGCCACGTCTTCAGCGTGAGCGAAGCCACGCAGCAATGGATCGCGGCGAAGATAAAAAAAACTTTTGGCGGCCGCCGATTCCCCACTTCGCCCGCTGTTACACTTTTTTCCCTATACACTTTTACCCACGGCCCTGTTTCCGCCTTTCCACCTCCGACTTCCGATTTCGAACTACCTCCTTCCTACCGATCCAGCCACGCCTTAAAATCATTGACCCGATCCCGGCTAACGGTGGTTTGGAAATCGGCAGGGGGGTGGAGTTCAAGCAGAAGGCGGCCATTAAAATAATTGTCAATTTTCTGGATGGCCTGGAGGTGAATAATGGCCTTGCGGCTGATACGGAAGAACAGGGTTGGATCCAACTGAACCTCCAGCTGGTCCAGGGTGGCGTCCAGGTGGTGTTGTTTGCCGTCGGTTTTACGGGCAAAAACCAGGCTTTGATCCGAATAGAGATAAGCCACCTCTTCCGCTTTGAGGTAAGCCAAAGAACTACCTGTTTTAACTAAGAATCGCTCCCGATAAGTAGGTTGTTGGAGTTGCTCCACCAATTGCTGGATGGTGGGTTGAGAGAGCGCTGTTGGAGCCTGGCGGTAGTAACGTTGGTATTTGTCCAACGCCTGCACGAGCGCCTCTTCTTCAATGGGTTTCAAGAGGTAATCAATACTGTGCACCTTAAAAGCTTTAACGGCATATTGGTCAAAAGCAGTGGTGAAGATTACGGGTGTTTGAATATCAAATTGCCCAAAAATCGAGAAACTCAATCCATCAGCCAGTTGAATATCCATAAAAATAAGATCCGGGCGGGGAGCAGCCTGAAGGTACCTGAGCGCCGCCGTTATACTGTCAATTTGCGTGCTAATTTGGGCCGCTGGCACCAATTTTAAAAGCAGTTGTTTCAGCCGTTTGTAGGCTGGAATCTCATCTTCAATCAGCAGAATCTGCATAGCGCTCGTGTTTTGCTGCTTTTAGAATATATAATAGATGGTAAAATTACTTTTCTTACTTTTCGAAGGCGTAATTTTTAATATTTTAACATTGTTTTTTGTCACAAAAAGCAGGTGTAATTCGGATAAATTAGTCAAGCTCATGAAAAAACACCTGTAAATTAATTGCCTGTTAATTTTATTTCCCGGTAATCTACATTTTGAAAAGATTTTCGGGTTGTTCAGCGACAAAAAAGGGTGTTTTGTTTTTTACAGCTTATTTTTATTCATGTCACACTAAACCTATTTTTAAGAAAAAAAAACAATTAGGCTTTTATTCTATCTGTTATTTTTGTTTTACTGAAAAAATATTGTTTGATTCCCCCTCCAAAGCACTTTTACCTGGTCATTAGTATTGATTTTTCCAATAGTTTGGTAAAGTGCGTAAGTATCCAACGCTTTGTGACTTAAATTTTCGTCCTTATTTTTTTGCATAGACAGGTATTTGCCCCTGCTATGTCGTCCTGATTTTGTTTTAAACAAGGGCTTTTTCAGGGGTGCTTACTCCTGGGAAAGGCACGTTGTTTTAATTGTTAATTGTTAGTAGTCTGAAAACACCCAAAACGCTGTTTGACACAACACCCAACCTATGAACAACTGCTGCTTTTTTTCTAAACAAATTTTAGTTAGTTTTTTCTTTACCACTGCTACATACCTATCTATCTACGGGCAGCCAACCGTTGAAGCTGATCTTGATCAAACACGACTGGCGTTGGTGTGTCCTGATCTTCAGATTACTGCGGTTAACTGGTTAGATGAATCAGCTTGTGAAGCTTTGGACGGGCAGTTGTTTTTAAGTATTGCAGATCAGAACGCTACGGCTAACGAACGTTATTCGGTACAAATGCAAAAAGGATTTAAGGCCCTTTTGCTGACGGGGTTGGTGGTTCGGGATGGGCAAATTGTATTAGATCACTTACTGCCAGGCCGGTACGAGGCATTCCAACTCATCCGGGAATCTGACGGTTGTGCCTCACCGATTTTTAGCCGGGGTTGCCTCATTGAATACGCCTGTGAAGATAGCGCGGATAGAACAGGTTGTGGAACAGGTACGATATACTACAGCAATTGTGACAACCAGACCATCCAGATTAATCGGGCCAATCTTACCCCCAATACGTATATTTTTACGGATGATGATTATTTAGGCTGCATTTCGTACGTAGATGGGAATTGTAATATAGGTCCATCACAAAAGGTGTACTGCGCCGACTTTAATTTGACGGAACCAACACCGGGGCAGGGGCACCCTTATGGTACGGTTGTTTTTACCCGAGTCGTAGGGGCCGCCGCCGCTGGTTACTCCGATTTACAAGCGGAGTGGATGAACTGGATCGCGTGTAATGGGCGTTCTCTGGGGTACGATCAGGCGACGATCAATCATGCCATTTGGTACATTACCGGCACCTATAACATTTGTAATACGCTATGCAGCAGCGCAGTTAGTGCCATTACCAGCGCCAACGTTACCGGCGTAGGAAACCGGACTGTTTTCTACCTGTCCAATACGGCAGGTATTCAGCCGTTTTTTGAATTCAACTGTCTTACTGCTTGCGCGCTAACGGCCAGTGTGGCTACCACCGCAGCCAATTGTGGCGCTGGTGGTACGGCTACCGTTACCACTAGTGGTGGCACAGGTACTTATCAATATCGGCTTGATGGGCAATCCTGGCAGGGTAGCAATACCTTCAGCAACATCTCTCCAGGAAGCCACCAGGTTGAAGTGCGCAACAGCAACGGAACCTGTACCACAAGTCCGGTCAATTTTACCATCAGCAACAACAATGGCGCTATTACGGGTTTTGTGTTGGATGATGTCAACAGCACCAATGACATTGCACTCACCAATGGGATGGTGATTAACCTGGACAATTTGCCTTCCTCCTTTGTGCTTACCGTACAAACTTCAGGAGCCGTAGAAAGTGTAACCTTCAGTGTAAGTGGAAGTCAGACGGGTAATCATACCGAAAATATGGCCCCCTACGATTATCCTGCTACGGGCGCTACCTGGAACATCGGAGTAGGTACCTACACCATTCAGGCCACTGCTTATAGCCAGCATAACGGAACCGGAGCAAGTTGTGACACCGAAACCATTACTTTTCAGATTTTAGACGGTATTGACGTGCCCGAGCCGACCGACTGGGTTTTTACCTGTGAGGATGGGGTAACGGTAGACCATTATGGCCTGGGAAACAACGGTCAGGCCGTTTCCGCTGTTACCATTCCTGCCCCTGGCAATGTGTACCAGTACGCAGTGGAAATTGTGTATAAAAATGGCAGCTCTGCTTCTTCGGTCCTGGTAGAGGATGCCGCGGGGAATTTCTATTCACTGACACAATCTATTCCGCCAGGTACCAGCTCTGGTGTTAAAGTCTATCGGGGGGTCATTTTGGGATCTACCTCCCAAATTACTTACCGGGACAATAGCCAGGCAAATAGCCTGCAATCCCTGATGGTTTATGCTTTCCGCAATGTACCAGTAGCCAATGGCAATTCCGGAACCTACCTCTCTCGGTCGGGCTACCACGATACCTATACCTTTACAATTGCCATTCCGCAAACTTTTGCAGCCAGAGATGTGGTTGTCGACTTGCCTATTTCCGAAATAACAACCGATTGTCGTGTACTCAATGTAACGGCTACTGCCGGAACTGCCACCCAAACTATTCAAGTATACCAACCCGATGCCGTATTCGGCACGTGTTGTTTGGCGGTCCCGCAATTCACGCTGAACAACGTGCCGGGGAATATCACCTCTGTTACAATCCAGGTCGTCTCTCCTACGGGAAGTAACAGTTCGTGTCCGGTTTCAGTAAATCAAAATGGGCAGTCCTACGTGATTGCTGGCCTGGCCCTGGTGGAAGCCCAATGTGTGGCTTGCAGTGACTTTAACCCAGGTGCCATTGGGGAAAATCAATCTTACTGTGGGGCTTTTGATCCGGCGGTAATCAGTGGTTCCGCTGCGGTGTCGCATATCCCGGTCATTTACCAATGGCAATACCGTTTGGGTACCAGTGGCAACTGGCTCAACTTGTCGGGCGCTACTGGCCAGAACTATGATCCTGGCATGCTGACGGAAACTACCCAGTTTCGCCGGTTAGCTACTACTGGTGATTGTTCAGACGTAGCTTCCAATACGGTTACGATCACCGTGAACGATAACCCAAATATTGCTTTCGCCAAAACGGATGCGACCTGCGACCAAAGCAATGGCACCATTGCGTTAAGTGTCAGCGGCGGCCAATCGGCTTACACCTATGCCTGGATCCCGAACGTGAGCACCACCGCTACGGCCAATGGCCTGGCAGCAGGTACTTATGGTGTTACGGTAACCGATGCCAACGGTTGTACCGGTACCTCCACAATAAATATTCAAAACCTCAGTGCACCGCTGGTTGCGGCAGCAGCCGATCAAACCATTTGCGTGGGCAGCCCGGCTACCCTGAGTGCAACTACCAGTGGTGGTACGGGCGATGTGAGCTTGAATTGGAGCCCCGGCAATTTGTCGGGTAACAACCTGGTTGTCAATCCGACGGTCACGACCACCTATACCGTTACCGCCACCGATGCCAGCGGCTGCGCCACGACGGATCAGCTAACGGTCTTTGTGGACGTCAACAAAAATCCGGTAGCCCATGCTGGTGCATCCCTTGAGGCATGTGCGGGTACGGAAATAGTACTTGGTGGTACACCCACCGGTACGCCACCAGTAGCCGAACCTGAAACAGGTATTGCTGGCTACGTTTGGAGCCCGACAGCAGGACTGAATGATCCTTACGCGGCCAATCCTACGGTAACGGTTGGTCAAAATACAACCTACGAAGTGGTGGTCTACGCGACTACGGGCTGTACCGATACAGCAACGGTGGACGTAACGGTGCTTAATTGTGGTTCGATCGGGGATTTCGTTTTCTTTGACCACAATGGTAACGGCATTCAGGATAGTGGAGAACCTGGTGTACCTAACGTGACGATCAATCTGTACGATGAGAATTTGGATAACCTGCGGCATACGACCAACACCATTACAGATGGTAGCTATGGCTTCCACGATTTGGTGCCAGCTAATTATCAACTGCAGTTTGTATTACCTGCTACCTACGCGTTTACAGCAAAAAATGCAGGTGGTGACCCCGCGAAGGATAGTGATGTAGACCCCCTTACCGGTTTTACAGGTGTGGTGAGTCTGCAAAGCGGCGAGGAGAATCTGACGATCGACGCAGGTCTTGTCCAGTACGACCTCGCGCTCCACCTGGCCGTCCATTCGTCAACGCCGGGTCCTTTTGCGCAAAACAGCCAGGTGAATTACGAGGTGACCGTGACCAACGAAGGAGGTATTACTGCGATGAATACCACTGTAACGGATTACCTGCCCAACGGCCTAACGATCACGGGATTCAATGACAACGGAACCGCCGTAATCAATCACAATAATGGGACTTACACCATTCCAGAGCTGGTATCCGGCACAAGTATTATGTTTATTATTGAAACCACAATTGATGCTGATTTCCAAGGGTTTGTGCTGGTAAATGCCGCGGAAATTACTGCCGACGACGGCGATGACCTGGATTCTGCCACCGGCAACAATATCCTTGCTGAAGATGATCAGGACGAAGTAATGATCACCATTAACCAAACTGCTGCCATCACAATCGAAAAAACAACCAACGGTGCGGATGCCGATCAGTTGCCTGGTCGCATCATCTTGGTAAATCCCGATAATCCAACTATCGTCACCTGGACTTACACCGTAACCAATACAGGAACCTTGGATTTGACTAATGTGGTGGTCACCGACGACCAGGAAGGTCTTGTTGGTACCATTCCTGGTTTGCCCGCTGGCGCAACCCAGGCCTTTACCGCCACTGGAATAGCAGGTTGGGGAACCTACTCCAATTTGGCTACGGTGGTAGCGGATACGCCAACTGGCGGAACGGTTACTGCTACTGATCCTTCAAATTATACCGGCACCTTTATCAATGTGGAGAAAACCGCCGATCGGACCGAAATTTGTGCTGGCGAGGAAGTCAACTTCACCCTGACCGTACGCTTATTGGGGGGTACGACCGGGATCCAGTTGCGGGAAATCAGTGTCCAGGACGCCAACTTGCCAGAAATATTAATCCCCGGCGGACTCTACTTCGATACCAACAGTGACCTCAACGGAAATGGCTACATCGATTTCATCGACAACAATAATGATGGTATTTCCGACGAGGAGTTTGTTTGGAATTATTCCGTTATTTATAACACCTCCACAACCAATATAGCCATGTATCAGGCTGAGTTGTGGTACATTGATCCTACGACCGGTGCGGAATCGTTCGCGTTCGATGTAATGAATATGGATGAGGTGGCCATTACGGTCCACTCCAACCCTCAGCCTTCCATTGCCAAAATTGATGCAGCTTGTGGGCAGGACAATGGCTCCGCCACCGTCAGTATCACCAACGGAACTGCTCCGTTCCAGTATAACTGGTCGCCCAATGTGAGTACCACAGAAACCGCTGCCGGTTTGGCGGTAGGCACCTATAATCTGACCGTTCAAGACATGAATGGTTGTACGGGAACAGCGTCCGTTACCATCAACGAACTCAGTGGCCCCACCATCACGGTGAATGCCGACCAAACGGTATGTGAGGACGACCTGGTAACCCTTACGGCTAATACAGTAGGCGGAACAGGTACCCTAAACGTCGTCTGGACACCTGGTAACCTAACGGGTAATACTGTTCAAGTCACTGCTTCCACTACGCAAACCTATACGGCCACCGTTACTGATCAACGGAATTGTTCCACTATCGCCGCCACGACGATTACGGTAGATCCTGGGTTTGTTTCCGGTATCAGCGGATTGTCCTCCGTGTGTGCCGAAGAACCAGTTGAATATACGGCTACACCGGTGACGGGCGCGGTTTATGCCTGGACAGCTTCTGGTCCTGCGACCACTACCAGCAGCAGTAGTGAGACCTTCACGACATCCTGGACGGCTGCCGGTGTGTACACCATTACCCTGGCGGTAACCCGTGGTGCGTGTGTAGCAGTTTATACCCAAGACGTAAATATTTCTTCAGTTGTATTTGCCAATGCTGGTCCTGATCTTTCCATCTGTCAGGGTGGAGCTGTACAGATAGGTTTGCCTCAGGGTGTTTCGGCACCGCTTGGTGCGAGCTACGCCTGGAGCCCCGGTACCGGCCTTTCGAATACTACGGTAACACAACCTCAGGCTAATTCACTGGTTACCAGCGTTTATACGATGACGGTGACGCTCAATAACTGCGTCCGTACCGACCAGGTTACGGTAATTGTGGATCCCAATTTGAACCCGATCGCCGATGCCGGTGAAGACCTCTTGGTGTGCGCGGGAACAGTAGTGACCTTGACGGGTAACCCTACCGGTACAGTGGCTCCTGCTAATCCTGGTGATGCTATCGCAGGCTACATCTGGTCACCGCTTAATAATGTAAATAATCCTCTCTCCTTGACTTCGTCGGCTACGTTTACCGCAAATGGAGCAGGTAATTACCAGGTTATTGTATTTGCCAATGGGGGCTGTACGGATACCGCCTACGTCAATATCAATATAGCTGATCCAATCGTTTTGACGGGCTCCTCTTCCACTGATGCCAACTGTAATGGAGCGGCAAACGGAAGTGTTTTTCTTGTCGTAGGTGGGGGTACCGGTAATTATGTGTTTGATTGGAGTGATCTGCCTGGTGGGAATGACCTTCAGGACCGCACCAATTTAATGGCCGAAACTTATACGGTAGTGGTGAGTGATGAGGGGGGATGCAGCGCCACGAAGGTGTTCACCATCGACGAGCCGACCACGCTGGTCATCGATGTCGCGGGCACCCTGCTGACGGACGCCAGCTGCAACGGCACGGCGACGGGTGAAATCGACTTGAGCATCAGCGGCGGCACGCTGCCTTACTCCTTCGACTGGAGCAACGGCGCGACGACGGAAGACATCAGCGGCCTGGCTGCGGGCACTTATACGGTAGTGGTCACGGACGCCCTGACTTGTAGCGATACGGCCACCTTTGACGTGACGGAGCCCGATGCTCTACTAATTGACGGGGCAGGTACAGTCGTGCAGGCCGTAGCATGTAGTGGGGCCAGCACCGGAAGTATTACTTTGGCCGTTAGTGGTGGCATGCTGGATTACATCTTTGACTGGAGTAACGGTGCAAGTACGGCAGACCTCGCGGGCTTGGTTGCTGGTAGCTACACGGTTTTCGTCACGGATGCTAATGGCTGCACAGACACGGCAACGTTTGGCGTAACTGAGGCAAGTCCAATAGTAATCAATAGTGCTTTGGTTACCCCAATAAGTTGTGATGGCGATGACGGTACCATCACCCTGGATGTTTCGGGCGGCACGCCGGACTATACGTTTGTCTGGAGCAACGGACAGAATGGCGCGGTGATTACCGGTTTGGCGGCAGGCAACTACAGTGTGAGCATTACCGATGTCAATGGTTGCACCGTCATGGCAAATTACAGTGTAGCCCGTACTTGTTTTGACCTGGCTTTGATCAAGACACCAATTACCCCAGCACCCTATTTCCCGGGTTCGACGATCACCTACAATATTCTCGTTACCAACCAAGGTAATATAGCTGCTACCGCCATTGAAATTACCGATTACATACCCACGGGTTTGTTGCTGACGGACGGCAACTGGACGCCTAATGGCAACCTGGCAACCCGGGTACTACCCGCACTGGCAGCCGGTCAGACCTTGCCTTTAGCGATTACCTTCCAGGTTGATCCTGCTTTTGCGGGCGGAAACATTGTCAATTACGCGGAGATCAGCGCGGCTACCAATGCGTTAGGTCTCGCGGATGCCGATTCGGAATATGACCAGGTCAATAATGACGCGGGTGGTCTGCCCAATAGCCCGGCCGATGATTACCTACAGGGGAACGGAACAGGAGCAGTCAACAGTGGTATTGCTGCTGGGGATGCGGATGACCACGATCCAGCCCTGATTGCCGTCACGGCATTGGTTGATCTGAGCCTGACCAAGACGGTTGACAACACCGCGCCTTTTGTGGGCGATCAGGTAACCTATACCCTCACGCTTAACAACGCTGGCCCGGCGGTAGCTACGGGTATTGTGGTTCGCGATGTACTCCCCAGTGGATTGGCCTACTTAAGCCACAGTGGTGGGAACTACAGTGCGGCAACCGGGCTATGGACGGTTGTCGCACTGGGCGCTAATCAGTCGGTGGTCTTGACTATCCAGGCCCAGGTGAATGCTACAGGCAACTACTTGAATTGTGCTGAAGTGCAAATCCAGGGGCAATTGGATGCGGATTCTACCCCGGGTAATGCGGCGGTACAGGACGAAGACGACAGCGACTGTGTTTTAATTACGCCCCAGGCCCTGATTGATTTGTCCCTGGAGAAATCAGCTTCAGTTGCCGAGGCGACCGCTGGTGATCCCGTCAGCTTTACGATTACCATTCGCAATGCCGGACCAAGTAGCGCTACCGGCGTTTCCGTGAGTGAAGTAATTCCGAGTGGCTTTATTTTCGAAGGTTCGCTGGCCAGCTTGGGCAGTTACAATCCGGCCAACGGTATTTGGACAGTAGGAATTTTGGCCACGAATGGTACCGCTACCTTAACCATTGACGTAACGGTAGCTGCCAACGGCGATTTCTGTAACGAAGCCTTCGTGGCGACAGCCAACGAACAAGACGTAGATTCTACCTCCGGTAATGGTGCAGACACCAATGGCAATGGCGAAGATGATTCGCTGGATGAAGATGATGGCGATGTTACCTGTATTGAAATCCCCTGTCAGGTTATCATCGCAGTATTGGACGAATCCGGTTGTAATGACAACGGCACGCCGACCAACCCGAATGACGACTTTGTCAACGTTACCCTTAACGTGACGGGAATCAACGTTTCGGATACGTACAGGCTGACGTTCCGGGGCCGGACGATAACGGGCACTTACGGTGAAGACATCACCTTACAACTGGCTATCTTTGGTACGCCCAACGAAATGGTCTTCATCACCGCCAGCGATAGCGGCGACGGGGCCTGTACCAACGGCGTCAATATTGTGATGCCCGAAGCCTGTTCGAATGACGGTGTAATTATTCCAACGATCAACAATCAATACTGTGATGACAACGGCACGCCGAGTAATCCGAGCGATGACGCGTACTTCGTAGTGGTGACGGTAGCCGGTGTGAATGTTGGGGCAACCTGGACGGCAGTAGATGGGCAGGGAAGCCCAACCCGAACCGGCGCCTACAATGTGCCAGTTACCTTAGGTCCGTTCCGGAATTTTGGCGCGGGATCCTTTAATGTGGTGTTCACAGATACCGAAAGCCCCGGTTGTGGCTCCCACATACTGGCCGTGACCCCCCTGGCTGAGAGTTGTTCAGATGCTTGTGAACTTTCGATCGAACTGGCCAGCCAGCCTACCTGTGATCCCAACGGGACGCCCATTGATCCTACCGACGATGTGTATTACGTATTCGTGCAGATCAACGGCAACAATGCTTCCTTCGATGGTTGGGTAACGGACGATGAAGGATGGCCACAAGGTAGTGGACAATACGGCGGAAACCCCGTTGAATTTGGCCCTTACCCCATTGGTGTCAACCATACCATTGTCATTCAGGATGCCCTTGATCCGGCATGCGAGGTGTTGGTAGCCCTCATTAGTCCTTCGGCCTATGCCAGTGGTTGCGAACTGACCATTGAGACCTTCCCGGCAGTATGTAATGACAACGGCACGCCTTTTGATTCTACGGACGACACCTATACGTCCGCTATCCGGGTCATTCCGGCTGGCCCACAATACGGAAGCGGCTGGCGCTATGTCCTGGGCAACGGCGTATTTACCGTCGGTGGACCTTACAACGTGGTTATTCCTATTGGTCCCCGGCCAATTCCTGCCAGTGGCCTGGCTGAAGTGTTCCAGATTGCGGATATTTCTTTCTTGAGTTGCCGGACACAGTTTACGATCACGCCGCCAGCGCCTTGTTTCAGTTTGCCGTGTGCGATTGAAATTGAAATAGTGGAACAAATCTACCACGACAATGGTACCCCGTTGAATCACCTGGATGATACTTACGATTATATTTTTCTGATCACCAATGAGGGGGCTTCGGGCGATTACCAATTGTCAATTTTTAACGGCCCGACCGTTAATGGTGAATACGGCATACCCCTGGAAGTTTTGGGTGTTTCGGCCAATACGGACATCAGTGTAACCATAACGGATTGGCAAGATGTCACCTGTGATGCTCAGGAGCGCTTCTTCGGCCAGGCGGTGGTGGGTGATTATACCTGGATCGATTCGAATGGCAATGGCGTTCAGGATAATGGCGAGCTACCACTTGGCAACGTACCGGTTATCCTTACGGGTATCGACCTGGAAACGGGGCTGCCAGTAGAGCGAAACACGCTGAGCAATGCTGCAGGCCGTTACCTGTTTACCGATCTGAACGAGGGATTGTACAAGGTTACCTTCCAACGGCCCAACGGTTATAACTTCACCACCCCCAACCTGGGTGATGATGCATTGGACAGCGATGCCAGCCCCACGATGGGGGGCATGACGGCCCAGGTGCCGGTTTTCTCGAGCTCCGCCAATGTCACTTTCGATGCGGGCTTTGTGCCAGACGCAGAACCTTGTGCCGTGACGGTGACCTCCCAGGTTTTTGATTGCAACGACGAGGGAATAGCTACGCCAGCTGATGATACCTTCTTCGCCACCTTTACGGTCACGGGGACGGGTACCAGCAATTGCTTTAACTATACCGTTAATGGCGTGACCACCGTGGGGAATTACCAGGTTCCGGTCTTCCTTTTTGATTTGCCAATAGGAAACGGCAACGTGGAAGTCGTCATCGAAGATTGTACGACTGCTGGTTGTGGAACCACCGTGCTGCTGTTGGCTCCTGCTCCCTGTGCGCCGGTGTGTGCGCTTTCGGTGGGTACGGTTACGACGGATTGTATCGACAGTGAATTCTTTACCATCAGCATTCCCGTGGCGGCCATTAACGGGAGTACCAATGGTTGGCAGGCAACGGATGACCTGGGTACGGTTGACACCGGAACTTACGGCACCATGTTTACCGCCACGTATCCAACCAGCCACAGCGGTCCGGTCGTGATCACCTTTACGGATCTGGCCGATGCCAGTTGTACGGAAACGGTCACCATTGCGGTGCCAACGGATTGTGTAGATCCGCCAGTTTGCAGCATCAGCGCCAGCGCCCAAATCTTTGCCTGCGACAACCAGGACACCCCGACAACTGCTGACGATACCTTCTCGGGCTTCTTCCAGGTAACGGGCACCAACACCAGCAATTGTTTCAATTACACCATTGACGGGGTGACCCGTACGGCTACTTACGGTGAGCTCCTGGTTGTAGGACCGATCCTCGGGACGCAGGGTGATGTAATGGTAAGTATTGTCGACTGTATCAACCCCGACTGTATGGTGGAAGTGCGGTTGATCAACCCCTGTGTGGAAGTCCCTGATAATTGCACTTTTGACTGTCCACCGGATACCAGCAGCACAGCATTGGGCCTAAGCTGCGGTGAGGTAGACGCGATCTTCAACAACCCGGCAAGCCTGGCCATGACGGGCCAGCCGGTGGTTACGAGCACCGCTTGTACGATTTCCGAAATGACCTTCACCGACACCTGGAGTAGCCAGGAGGGCTGTGCCAACGGAACCATTGTACGCACCTTTACCTTTAGGTTGAGTACCGATGAACGGGTAACCTGTACCCAAAATATTTTCATCAATGATACCAGTGCGCCAGTCGTCAACTGTGCACCAACGAACTTCTTTGACGAAACCTTGGGGCAAGACATCCTCGTTTTTCCGGTTGATGCGTTCGAGTGTGCGGCTACGATTGAGGTGCCCTATCCCCAGGTAGCGGATGCCTGCGGTTCGGGCTGGAGCGTGGAAACCGAACTCGTCACCTTGGGTGGCGCGGTACTGCACACCATTGGGGCCGACGAACTGCGCATCATCCCGGAAGTAGCACGGGGTGATTACCTGCTGCGCTATTCCGTTACCGATGATTGTGGGAATGCTGCTGCACCGGTCACTTGCCGGATTCGGGTAGCCGACTTTGCCCCCCCCACCGCCATTTGTGTCAGCGGCGTTGAAGTGTCGTTGGGCACCTTCGGCATCTCGCGGGTAGCTACCAATACCATCGATAACGGCAGTTACGACGATTGCGGTTTGGATCGAATAGAAATTCGCCGGGCTTATACCCGGAATCCGCTGACTTGTGATACGTTGCTCACCCCCATTTACAGCGACTGGGGCACTTTCGTAGACTTTTCCTGCTGTGATGCCGGGCTCTACGTGACCGTACAGCTGCGGGTGACCGACCTCAGCGGCAATGCGGATACTTGTTGGACCGAGGTGCTGGTGCGCGACAACGCACTGCCCATCTGTACCGGGTTATTTAACGAAACCATCACCTGTGACGAACTGCCCACAAACTTTGATCCGACCAACACAACCATGTTGGCTGGTCTCTTTGGGAATCCGGAAGTCATTGACAATTGTTCGGCGGAAGCATTTGAGTTGGAGCCGGTAGTCGTCCTGAGCGATTGTGGTGCTGGCACCATTACCCGCCGCTTCTATGCCGTAGACCGGGTGGGCAACCAGTCGGCTGCCATCTTTGAACAGCGGATTACCATTGAATATACCCTCAACTATACCATCCGGTTCCCGCAAGATATTTCGACCAATTGCGTGGCAGAAATACCAACGGCACAAGCCTTTGAGGTGGGTTGTGACGCCATCACCGTGAGCTACGTAGATGTTCGTTTGCCGGAAGAAGGTGCCGAGTGTTACTACGTGGCCCGTACCTACACGGTAACCAACTGGTGCGAATGGAACGGCACCGACCCTGCCCGGGTGATCTCCCGCGACGAAGACTGCGATGGGGTGGAAGGCGAAGAAGCGGTTTGGGCCATCCGCACGCCGACGTCGGCTTATGTGGACCGCGATGCCTTTTTCAACAACAATATCCCATCCATTGGAGAGCGGGGAGTAAGCTGTACCGGCACGATCAACCCGCGGGGGCATTGGCGCCAGGTCAACAGCACCGGCCGCTGGCAGTACACGCAACGGATCAAGATGTTTGATACGACGGCACCCGCTGTTTCCTTTACGGCAGTAGCACCATTCTGTACGGATTCGAGCGCGTGCACGGCACTGGTTCGTATTCCGTTCTCCGTTGCGGAATACTGCTTGCCCGATGCCCTGGAATTTGTGCTCCGTCTCGATATCAATGGCAACGGAACCACTGACGAGCTACTGGATACCCAGGAAGCCTTGCTGGTAGCGGGAAGTAATTACCTGATTCAGGCCAGGGTGCCACTGGGTGCTCACCGGATGACGGTACAGGTTACCGATGGTTGCCGAAACGCCACCACGGTCAGTATACCCTTGCAGGTTGTAGACTGTTACATTCCAGCGCTCACCTGCTTCTCTGGTCTGCAGGCCAACCTGCTGGAACTGCCGGCCGGTACGGACATCAATGGCGATGGCGAAATGGACGCTGCCGGATTGTTGTTGCACGCCAACCAGCTGGCCAGTTGTAACCTGCAGGAATGTAGCTTGCCCTTGCGGTTTTCCGTAAACAGGGTAGGGGAGATGCCGGATATTAACCGCGAAAGCATTGGCCTCACCTGTGCCGATCGACCCAGCCTAATGCTGGAAGTCTATGTTTGGGACGGGGCTTACAATCCGTTGTCCGTACAACCTGATGGTACGCTGGGAGGGCCGAACTACGCCAGCTGCACCGTAGAGATACTGGTGGCTGATCCGGGAGCTTACTGCCAGGATTGTGACACCGACGAGATGGCCATCGCCGGTGAAATCTACACCATGGCGATGGCGCCGGTGTCGAACGTTGAGGTGAAA
>Ga0213861_10000942_pt1 | contig 26151 bp, 62 predicted proteins | sample PICome_4_FD_160110 | JGI IMG/M metagenome (GOLD analysis project Ga0213861, IMG submission 160110) | Coastal seawater microbial communities near Pivers Island, North Carolina, United States - PICO131 | ecosystem: Environmental > Aquatic > Marine > Coastal | place: USA: North Carolina... | reverse complement strand
GTGCCATGGGAGCACTAGGTCTAGGCATGGTCGCTCTAATGGGTGGTAGTGGACTTGCTGGAGTTATGGACTTCATTGGTAGCCTTTTCGGTGGAGACGACGAGACAATATTCGATAAGTTATATAATGGTCTACAGCCCTTATCTACATTGAACGCAGATAACCTTAAAGGTGTTGCAGACATCTCCAGTGTTATCGATGGTCTGTCGGATTCTCTGGATAGACTTATTGATACTGACTATGATGCGGTCAATGATTCTATAGGAAAGTTTGGTAAGACGATGGCATATGCAATACCTATGCTGGCTGCAATAAAAGGCCAGGGTACCGGAGAGAACCCTTATGTAGTCGGTGAAGGTTGGTTTGATGGTCAGAAGAAACTAGACTTCTCGCCAGGTATAAACAGCTTCACTCCTCAAGATGTACAGATGATGAATAACATCGCATCTGCGGGAACACAAATCTCTTCAAACTCTTCGGGACAAAATAGTAAACCAACATCCGCAGGGAACGTCAGTAAACTAGTGACCGAACAAGAAACCGCAAATACCGCGGCACCGGTTGTGATTATGGATAATAGTAGTAACACCTCAACATCCGGCGGAGGTGGAGGACACACGGTTTTAGGTGGGCCTATCTCTGCTTTCGATTCTATAGACCCTTACTTCTCTACCCGTCCCGCATAAAAAAAGGGGAACCGAAGTTCCCCCAAAATCTCATTTACATGAGGGAGATAACCTTAATCTTCTGCAGCCATCTGCGCGAAGTATGACAGGGTATCATCTTCCTCAGCAACAACCGCAGGGGTAGGTGCAGGGGAAGAGACTACAGTAGGTTCAGATGCTTCACGCATCGGAGCAGCCTCAGCAGTCTGAGCAAGTGCTTCGTTCTTGATAGTTGCACCAGCACCAGTCGCAAGACCCAATACGGTCTCCAACTTATTCTTCAACTCATCGTAGGTCTTAAACCACTTATCGTCATGTGCGTTAGGGTAGTTGGGTACTATGAACTCGTTTAAGTCATACAGACCATTGTACACCGATTCAAGTTGTGTCTCATCTGCTCCTAGGAACTGAGATGGGCTCTTGAAGTCTGACTTATCATAGTTTCTGTAACCCGCAACATTACGAATCTTCAGTTCGAAATCCGCACCCGCCCAAAAGTCAAAAGGGTTGACTGGCTGTTCGCCTGGGAATTCTGGTTGCATCTGATCCATAATCTTATCAAAGATCTTCTTACCGAACTCGTAGATGAAGGTTTTGCCATTATTGGCAGGGTTCGCAGGGTCGTTAATAACTTGAATGTTAGTAACGTAGTGTAGACGACGCTTCTGTCGACGTGCAGTCTCCTTATCTTCTTCGATACCGGAGTTCCACAGACGAGAGTTCAACTCACCCAGTGGGTCATTCTGACCTAGGGTAGTGAGAGAACGTTCGATGTACCATTGTCCGGTTGGGCCCTTAAAGGCGTGATCCCAGTAACGTACCCACGGTAGGTCTTGACCTTCAGTAGCAGGTAAGAATCGAATAACCGCGTAACCGTTGCCCTGTTCATCAACAGTAGGTTTCCACTTGCGGTCGTCTTGGTATTTGTTAGTGTTAGATACTTGTCCAGATGCAGCAGTGGCGGCAGTAACAAGTTTTGAGATGTCCATAGATTTGGACTTTAGATTTGCAAAAGACATAAAATTTCCTTAATATAAACTTAAATATAAACAATGTATGTGATTGCCTCAATGGGCATAGCTATTTATACGTCAAGTGTGTTCTGCTTGGGCAGAAAGTTCAATTGACGGGCTTCACTCTCTAGATGTTCCACTATAGTGGGAGACAGATACTTCTTGATGTCTTCCAGTTCTAGACCGTTCTTTTCACAGAGATGTACAATGGAATCCATATATGTCATTCTGTGTTGGAACACGAAACTCTCTATCATAGCCGAGAATGATTTTTTGGTTAGAAAGTTTTCTTCTGTTTTCTCATCCATCGATTACCTCAATCGCAGTGATATTATCGACACGGAAAGACCGCCAAGATTGCTTATCAATTGCGAATGCGCGAATGACGGATTTGTTAACAGAGAAGTCTTTCACTTGGTTAACCTTTGATTCCGACAACTCAGGCATATAGTCAGTCTGGAGAGTACAGGGCATAACCCTCTGTTCCCCATTAACCTTATTAAATGTGACCTGAAGAACATTACTTCGGAGTTGGTCAAGCACTTTATCATAATTAAACATTTCGTTCTCCTTAGAAACGTTCGTATTCATCGTTATCAGACTCAGAATCTTCTTCACCAGAGTCAGCATGTACAGCCTCAAGAAACTCTTCGTTACCATCTAATACCGCAATGGTGTGTTCGAATGCTTCAAGAGTAGAAAGAACCGCCTGGCGAGTGTCGTTCTCTTCGTCGAGGGCAAAATACTCTTTGGCATAAGTTTCTAGAGTCTCTAGATACGCGTGACGCATATACTCACGAGTAATGAGTTCCACATCGTTGCGAGGATATTGGCCTAAGTCAATTAGGTTTTCAATCGGTTGGGACATTAATTCCATTCCTTATTTTGGTTTGCTTGATATGTATCGGAGAAGTTTGAGGCAACAAAACTATCCTCATCACTCCAACGTACATCTGATTTATAGTCCTGACGGTCAAGACTTACTACTTCGTTCGCAAGACGTTCATTTGACTTAATAATCTTACTACGCTTATTATGCTTCTGAATCTTGAGCGCTGCTCTGCGAATCATTGCATAACGTACTTCTTTTGATATGGACATATTATACCTTTTTTAGTGGGGGTGTGTCAAGGGCTATTAAAAATTATTTTCAGAAGGATAACCGCGTTTCTTTGCTTCCTTCTTTTTGTCTATATGAGTAGACGCACGATTAAACTTCCGCGCATATTTTGCGACAGGATTAGTTCTAACTATAGTTGCTTTCTTTGCCATGTCAGTTATCCGAACGAATGCTGGGGTCATAGTCGCTATCATAAGCAAACAGATTCGACCACTTCCTCAACTTGATTAGTTTCTCTTGGCGATAGTCTTCGACCTCACTGTACGATACAACTTCCCATTGTTGTAGAAGTTCTATCATACACACAAGGTCACCGACCTCTTTCGCCAATCGGTCTAGATTGTCTTGTTGCTGACCGAATCGTTTAATCTTTGATGCTTCCTGAATAACTTCAGCACACTCTTCTTGCAGAATGGTGAGCAACTCAGTACAACTGTCATTGTACTTCAACATTAAAATTCTACCCTGTCGTGGAAGGGAACTGCACCAGAGAATTGACCCCCAGTAATATCACGCACCTTTTGACGGAATCTACTGTCGGACGTGGCGACATATGTACCACCCATCATAGGACGTTCAGTCCCTAGGTAAACGGGACGTACGAAACAAGTCCCTTTAACGTACCCCTCCACCAACTCAACCGCAGGGCGTCCTACAGTGGGTTCAAACGGGCCTTCTACATTCACAACAGTCACCGATGTGAAGTTGGAACTTATGCCGTTGTTAGAACAATCACGCATATCCGAACGGAAAATATCAGCTATCATACCCATGTTACTTAACTCCCACAACTTTGTTATTCTTGAACTCGACACCTTCAGGGCCAACCAACTTACCCAGCATCCAGAAGTCTTCTGCCTGAAGTTTAGAAACATCATTGGAGTAACCTTCTTGGACATAATCCGGGCCTAACTGGTTGTACGCGTTGAGGTAGTTAACTGCCTCTGTCACTGTATCGAAGGTCTTAGCGTCGTGCGTGTTGGCCATCTTGGGTTTTGCATAAAACATAATATATTCTCTCTTTATCAATTCAATAGGGTCATTATAACAGGCTGACAGTATATGTCAAGGCCTTTTTTCATTTATTTTTGAGGTGGACATATTCGCGTTTCAGGAACCACTTGTACTTTGCAAAGTAATCCTTCGCTTTGTAGTCCGGTCGTTTTCCAGTGAAGGTCTCAACCTCATCACAGTGTTCGAACCACATCTCGTTACACCACATTCGAAAAGTCATGCCAGTCATCATTATGCCTCCAGAACGTAAGGTTTGTTGTACTGTCCGACGTTGATGTCAGTGTAGTGACTTCTGTGGAAGTAATCAGTCATTACATCAGATTCATTGAAGAAGTCTGGCCCTTCCATCGCAGTTTTCAACTCAGTCAAGAACGCAACAACAGTTTCGTCGTCGTAGTTCTCAGCAATCCAGTAAGGGTTGACTTGAATATAATCACGAGGGCCATACTCACTAACAGGCAGAGCGCCCAAGATGTCTAACTTACCACTCTTGATGTTGCAGACTAAAGTACTGTGATGACGAACGGCAATAGTACCTTTCATATTGTACTTCTTTAATACTGCTTTGACTGCTGGGGTTAACTTCTTTTTTTCTTCTTGGCTTACAAACGCCATAACTTTTCTCTCTCTCTTTATCAATTCAATACAAGTATTATACACCAACCACAAATAAAGTCAACACTTTTTTTACTTTTTCTTAGAACATTTTGTTATATGCTTATTCCAAAAGGTGTTTAAAAATCCACCCTCTTCCCACATCAGAGGCAAGCTCTCGTTCGCCCGTTTCTCTTCTTCCATATGAAGATTGACATACATTAATAGACCAAGAAACGCAAAGAGGACAATACCTAGGACATCATATACCAGTTCCATTACTTCACCCATACATGACTATAGAGTTCAGGGAGATTTTCACAAGACCATTTATCAGTCTCTTTGTAGTTGATGACTCGCACACACTCGTTGCTTGAATTACTCACGTGTACTTGAGGGGCATCCCATATACCAGGCATTGACCAAGCGTATCCAAACAATAACATCGCAACGATAACAGAAACACTTTCAGTAATAAATTTCATAATAAATCCTCAAAAATTAAAAACGGAGGGGAGAAGCAGTGAACCCCGAAGGTTCCTAGCGAAGAATTCGCACCAGAACTCCCCAACTCACAATACATATTATACACGATTCTAAAACAAAGTCAACACTTTTCTTAGACCAATTTGTTATAACGAGTCCCTTTCATATTCCGAATCTTCTTCCAAGACTTCGAGCAACATCTCTAGACGGTTGCGCTCTTTCATCACAACATCCCGCACTTCCTCAGAGAGTTCTTCGTAGTCTGGATGAACTATGGTCTCAATAATAAGTTCCAAATCTTCGGTCAGTTCTTTGTGGGCATCCATTATCAGATTCATACGATATCCCAATATTTGTTGAACAATTCTTCTTCGAGTCCGTAGGCCTCTTTCTCCCAAGGGGCATTCTCATACTTGTAGTTGCGAGGTTTACGTCCCTTCCAAGCATGAGTGTAACCGCACAGTTCTCGACGGAGATACTGCTTAGCGTGAACCAGTTCGTGCGCTAGGGTCTGCATCATAGACTCCATAGGCATAGGTTCACCACAACTGGTTCGTGCGACAGATATCTCAGCATGACTCTTATGGTCTCCCCAACAAAGGCCTTGGGCCTCATTATCAAGTCTGGTAGAGAATTTAACGAGAAGGACTTTACTATAGAGGCGGTTGATACCCAACTCTTTTGCAATAGCATGAATGTACGCTTCGACCTTCTTCTTGTTCTTGATTCTACCTTCGATAACTACTGGATTCATAATACTCTCTCAACTCAATTTGTACAGCTATTATAATCGATCTAAATGTAAAACACAACCACTAAGCGTGACCCAATTAAGGTAATTGGTCACTATGCCGCCTTCTTGGTATTCTTCTTTCTAACAGTAGGTTTCTTGACCGGAACCTTCTTTTTGGTCACGGTAGTTTTCTTGGTAACACTTTTCCGAGGCTTCCTCTTGGGTTTGGTTTTCTCTACAGGTTTCTCTTGTTTTGGAAACTCCTTAACAAGGAATTCGTCTACTGACAAACCACAGGTTCTGAGTTCTTTCTGTAGGCGCTTGATGTCTTCGATGTACCAACAATGCGGGGTGACTAGAAACTGACCATAGTGATCCATGACCTGTTCACAGAGACGTTCACACTCTTCAGTATCCTTGTCGAATATGTACCTGACCTTGCGGTCGTAGTTCAACTTGACAATCTTCACGCGACTTCTCCGAAGAAGATTCCGAGTGGCGAACCATTAACCGAACGATGTCCAGGCTCATGGATGTCAAGAGCGTCCACCTCAGACCGAGACCCATCGTTCCAACGGATAATCACAGCCGACGCACCAATGTGACCATCGACAACACCTTCTTCGATAGGGTACATTGCGCCCCAGTTCGCTTCAACTTTCTGACCAATCAAATTCATAATAAATTCCTTAGAGTAATTGAGTAACAAATCCACAAATGCTTATCACGTTCAGAGCGACAAGGTTCCAGAGTTTTGCGTTACTAGATTGAACTGTCAGTAAAGAAAGACCAACGATTGCGATTGCAGGGTTCATATGGAACGCGAATATTGCCATAAGGATTGCTCCGATGGCACCGCATAATGTTGGAAAATCTTTCTTCATAATTACCTCTCATCTCAATAGGTAGCTATTATCTCACACTTATTTTGAAAACGCAAGGGTTTTCTTAGAACATTTTGGAATAAAAAAGGTGGGGTTAGTACACATAGCAATAAGTAGCAATCTTCGCAATACCGTACCCACCAAGGGAAACTTCATTATTTGTCGTACTTCTTCATTCTTTCGTGCATCGCAAGACAGTCCGCACGGAACTCTTTCTCCCAGCGCATCTGTTCCATTCTTTTCTTGGAAGCCACCCAGACCTCGAAGGACTGAGGTTTCCGAGCATCACCACACTTCAACTTTGCTCTCTTGAACTCTTCTTTCAGAATCCTCTTCTCTTCAGATCCCATGAAGGTACCGACCAGACTCAAGAGGCATTGTCGAAACGAACGGCCGTGGTGCATATGACCAAGACAATGTGCAAGTTCGTGTAACAAGGTATACTTGTTCAGTCCAGTGACCAAGTCTAATGAGACAGTGAATCCATCGGTATGTCCACTTAACTTTTTCGTACGACTACCCATCGCGACAACTTTAGGTTGCGCACCGAAGATGCGACCAACGTCATTCTCTATAGACTTGTTCCATAGTTTCACCCAAGTCTTGGACTTATAAATCGTCTTGGCGAACTTCTGAGCCTCCTCGATAGACGAGAACTCAGGGTTGACTATCTTGGACTGGAACGTCCACTCTGCACGGTAGGTCTTCTGGCGTTCAGAGTCCTGACCGCGACTACCCTTATTCTGCTTGTTGATGTGCTTACGTAGGTATTGATTATACAGGTATTCGTCAGAACCGTAGGTTGGGTACTCAAAGTAGTTGTACATGATTATGCTCCAATAAATGCGTAACGAGGATTCGCACAGAACATTCCGACCTCGTCGAAACCTAGGATACAGAAACCGTCCATAGGGTCGGTACCTGCTTCGTACTCGACCAGTTCAAAACCGGCACGGAAGGTCTTAACGTCTTTGATGTCTACTGGGATAACTGTCATATCAACTCTCTCTTTATCAATTCAATACAAGTATTATACTCGTTTTTGAAACAGGTGTCAACACATCAAACCAAAATAAATCAGTTATTTTTAGAACCATTTTGCATATCAATAACCTTTTTTATATCCTTCTTGGTAAACTTGCGGAACTTACGTCGAGCAACTGACCAAGACTTCTTGGGGGTATTGAACATCTTAATGATACCTGTATCACGAGGAACAAATCCTACGAGGTCGGTACCCTTACTAATGTAGATATGATTCTGGACGTAGGTATACGAACCCCAATCCGTAATCTCTTCGCGCCACAGATAGTGACAGGCTTCTTCTAGACTAAGCGTACTCATATTTTTCTCCGTAGATTTCACCAAAGACGACATCAACTTCTTGTGCGGTTAGAGTATCATCGACGACGATGCAATCGACATCACCGTTAAGTAGTAGAAACTCCATCTTATCAACAAACACATCTTTCGTGCGATTGTAGTAGTAAGTCATGGTGTTTTCGGTTTTGTTCTTGTAAACAGTCATAGGGAGATCCATTATACATTTACCTCGGTATTGAAAATTTCACGCTCTTGGTACATACCAGTCACTTCGGTGCTCTCTTTACGAACAACAACATAGGTATTCTCGTAACCATACTGTTCTAGTTGGGTTTGGTATGTAAATGCAAGCTTTTTGTCATAACATGGAGTGAAGAAACCGGCAAGTGGTTTATCGGTCTCAGCGCATCGAACAACATAGGTAACTTCGGACATAATCTATACTCTCTCAATCAATTAGGTAACTATTATCTCATAGGTTTAGGTAGAATACAAGGCAAAAGCTCGACCCAAACAAAGAAAATGGTCACGCAGAAAGGTTTACCACATTCATCGTATTCAGTGTGTCACTGTCGAGAAAGTGTCTATCCATAGGATTAGGGCCAGTCGCAATACTGTAGTAGTCAACACCATCACCCGCAACGTCTTCATGAACAAACACTATCTTACCTGAGAGGACACCACGATAGGTGTCCCATTGAATTGTCTCACCAACTGAACCGTACATCGTTTTTCCAATCATGCAACATACTCCACATTCTTTTTAAGAGACCATTTCTCGACAACAGGAAGACCGAATTCATCTTCATCAACGCAGACATATGCGACAGTCTTCTTGACATGCGCATAACGATACTGCTGACCCAGACCACCTACCCAAACTACATGGGGATAGTCTTTGTGGAAGTCCAAGAAACAGTGATTATTCTCACTGTAATGAAAGTAATGGCCGTGGTCTTTCTCGACAAACTCACCTAATACATTCTCGACACTCATTGGGGCAAGACTCATAGTACCATCCTCTGTATACCAAAACCATTCTGTGTACGTTGCGGAGCAACACGTTTCTTACGCGGTTTCCAACCCAGAATGTCCATCGCTTCTCTAGGACTCTCTTTGTCAGACAGTTCAAGATACTGTTCAACAGTAGAATGTTTGACTAAGTGATTGACCCAAGACTTCCACGGTTTAGCACCGTACTTGAATCGTGCGATAAAAGCAGGTTTCATCTTACCTACCCAAGATGGGTGACAGTTAGGATGAACTTCATCCATAGTCTTAGAACCATTGTATGGGCCGTTGTACATCAGATACATACCGTCCCATTCGAAGTTTTCTTTAACAAATGCAGTCATAATCTATCTCTCTATCAGTCAATTAGGTAGCTATTATCTCATAGGTTTAGGGAGAATTCAAGGCAAAAGCTCGACCAATCAGCGATAGTTGGTCACGATATTACTAGACTGTCTACTAGGTTCATTAGTACTGCGGTACCCGATATTGCGCTTCCTATCATAATTGCTTTGTCGTTCCAACAGTGACCGACATATATCCATGCTGCTGCAGCCGATGCGTAACATATCTGTCCAACGGTGCCAAAACCGGCACTCATGGTGAACACCCCAACCACGCCAAGTATAGTCGCGACCCACTTAACATAACTATCAACAGTGCCCGTTGGTGTCGCTGGTTTCAGGTCTTCAACTTCTAATTGTAGTTCCTCCATCTCTTGTTTGAGACGTTTACGTTCAGCATTAAGTTCCATAGCAAGCCTTCCTGCTTTGGACATTGTGCTTCCAGCGAACTCGGCTTTGACTTCCGAACTAAGTCGACTCTCTAACTTTGCGACCCGTTGGTCTTCTTCAACAGAACTCTTAGTCATACATCATCTTCTCATATTCGCTAGGTCTTTCATCTGTTGTTCGTCAATGACTGGGATTGCATTGGACTTGTGCATGGTACCGATACCCTTGATTAGAGTTCCGGTGTAGTTTAATCTTTCCTTAATTTGGGTACTGTGACTACCCTTATCGCAAGATTTGTAAACCGTAGTGTCCACTCTTCGATAGGGTTCGCTCTTTACTTCCATAGGAACGAACTTGGGGGCGGGTTTCTTCTTGGTAGACCAAGCGTTGTAACTCTTCTTGCGGCCGCTAGATGTGTGGCGCATGGAACCGTGCATCATAATAAATCCTCAGTTTGTTTCATAAAGTTTACATTGTACATTATACGATACATTCTAGGGGGTAGTCAAGTGTACAATCTTCTTACATTCGTTAAATCGTCGGATACTGGTAAGTACTCCGAACAGGTCGTCATCGGCCTTCTGAGAGAAACTCAACCAGACTATTAACATGAACCGGAGTACCCAAAGACCTATGTCTCTAGGAACCACTGTGGAACCTCGCGATTAGTCCACTTGGCAAAGGTTTTCTTTTCTTCTTTATAGTACTTGCGATAACTCTCAGGTACACTATCTGTCTTACAATAGTCAGGCATACACTCAGGCATTTTAGTTTCTTTCAATTGTATGTTGATATTCTTCGGTGCGAACCATAACATACCACCCAGTTTATCATAGGTCATATGGACACGACCATAACGTTTGGTGTACTCTTTTGAAGTTGCCTGAAAGTGTTTATACAACCAACGATAGTTCTTGTCATTTTCACGACACCAGATGTTTGATGGATGATTCACGTGAGATGCCTTGTACAATAACTCCTCTCGCGCTGTACCATCGAGTCTCCATCGTTTGATGTTACGACCATTCTTAGTCTTATCGAGATACATGGTACCATCAAGAACTCGATGTGCGGTAGACAGTAGTTGACCATACTCAATAACCATCTTGACTACATGTTTGTCACACATCAACTGCGCAGCTTTCACTGGATCATCATCTAATCGAAATACATTCATTTTGCCACCTAATCTTTTTATCATAATGTTGTTCAAACTGTTCAATGAGGTCATTATACAACAAAAGAGTATCGGTTGTCAAGTCTTCTAACCAATCACTGAACGCATTCCAGTCTTCGGTACGCATAGGAGCAACACTATACTCGCCCCACCCACCGTAGTTTTCTTCTTCGTCTAAACCACGAATGTCGATACGACCGCACGAATAATTTTCAAGATAGTGTTTGTACTCTTTTTTTGGGAGTATCTTACCAGAAGTTTCTCTGATCTCGAAAGGTATATCTCGTTCTTCGTACCAACGAGTAGATACAGGGCCCATCCAGTTTGTGCTATACGTTATCATTTACTCTTCCTCTTCGAGATCTTCGCCGTAACTATTACCTATACCATAAATGGTATGTCGCTAGTCCTCTTGGTCAAATTCAAAGGTTTCATCAAAGCCTAACATTATGTAACGTTCAATGCAGTGCTTTATTGTGTCTTCTGTAGGTGAGTCTGTATGCTTGTGCGCATATTGCCACCCTTCCTCTATACTTTCATTAATCAACCTTTCTATAAGTCGATACATTTTAACTTGCATATCTATTCACTCCTAACTTCGAAATGTTTTTCAATTAAATACCATGCTGGATAATCCTCGTTAACATCATCTGCTCTGTATGCCACCTCTGCGCATTCCTGAATAATCAACTCGGCGAACCTTTCCCAATTTTCGTATCCCGAACTATCTCTTGACTCTACAGCAAGTTCTTTAATCCGGTCTTTCATTCGACACCTCTGTGATGTTGACGACCTTATTGTATTTGTAACCATACCATTCTTTGATAGATTTCAAAGCAAACTCTTTGGTTCGAAAAGTGAGTATCATGTCATGGAGATCCATAACATAGTTCCACCCCCACAACAAACCCTTCTCTTGAACATAGAAGATGGATTCGTTATAACAATTCTTTTTCTCAACTATCCTATATCTCACTACTCATTCTCTTTCTTAGGAGGAGTCCAGCCAAGTTTGACCAACTCGTCATGAAGTGATTGTTCGATATCGTCATTGATCCGAAGATGTAGTTCCTTTTTGAATTCATCAATAAACTTATCATGTTCCGATACATCAAATGATTCAACATGTAAAGATTTAAACATTATTTACGTCCCTCACCATAAACCCTACCTAAAACCTTGCCATAAACATCCCAAACAACATTGCCACGAACATTGCCGCAGACATCGCCGCAGACATCCCCATTGACACTACCTTCAACATCTCCCTCAACATTGCCATAAACATTGCCACAAACATTGCCATCAATATTGCCTTCGACATGCCCATCAACATCGCCCCCAACATTGCCATAAACATTACCATCAACATTACCCTTGACATTACCTTCGACATCCCCATCAACATCGCAGTTCACTTCTTTTAACACGTAGCGACCGTTCTCATCCTTACCTAGTGTTAGATTCTCTTTTACAAAGTCTAGTATTTCTTTATCTGTTAAATTCATTTCTCACTCGCCTCGTAATTCACACAAATTGTGTGCGGTGTTGTGCTAATCAATTGATATGTTTCTTCGTACAAATAACCATTGAATTGATCGTTTATCAAGATTTCTCGTGCTTCATCCAAGGTTTCTGCTTCTACTTCAAAAAAACAACCAGCATAGTGTTTATGTCCGTCTTCGCCTTTTGCTATAAACTGTTTGATTATTTTACTCATCACTCGACATCTCTGTAATGTTGACGATCTTATAGTATCTGCAAGCATTCCATTCTCTGATAGATCTCAAAGCAAACTCTTCGGTTTGAAAAGTGATCACCATATCATGGATATCCCTAACATAGTTCCACCCCCACAACAAACCCTTCTGTTGGACGTAAAACATGGATCCACCATAACAATTCTCTTTCTCAACGATTCTAAATTTATTCATATAGTATCCCCCCTAAGTCAGAATAGACATTATAACAGGCAATCTATAGGTTGTCAAAGCTTTTTGTATAAATAAACGTATGAATAAAGAACTATTTGATTTCGGTTTCACCGTAGTAGATGAGTCAGAGCTCGAATCTGCCCAGCAGTTAGAGTCAGTCTCAGATGCAATAGACGAAACCACAACACGTCTCGACGACTTGTACAATGCGATTCAGCCACTCTTGACTAACCTCAAGGCGAACCCTGAGAAGGAATATATCCTGTGGCCGAACCGTTTGGACAAAATCGAGGAATTCGAAGAATACATACAAAACATCTATAAGGGATCCTAACCAATGTTTTACAACCCAAAAGACGAAGTCATTTTAAAAGACGGTCAATCACAGACCTTCTTCCCAGAAACAGAAAAGGTGCGTCTAGCACGTTTCTTAAACAATCAGTTAAAGGAACTTACTACTGTTCGTGGTAAGTATCTACGTTACAAGAATCTAGAAATCGACATGGCGGAAGAAGCTCTTTCACGTGCCCCAATGTTCGTTAACGCGTTGATGTCTTGTGGATATAAGAATATCCTGTTTGTTGGTCACTTCAATGATGGCCAGACTCACTGGATGCTTGATAAGTTTGCTGGTCGTATGATTGACATACTTCCACCAGAAAGAGAGGGGATGCAATCTTTTCCAGATATGAACATCATTGCTCAGTTCATACCAACACTTATGAAGATGTACCAGTATGACTGTTCTTTTGTCATTCCGCGTCCACCTGAAGATAAGTACAAAGGTGTAATGCACGAAATTTATGACATCAACGAAATGAAAGAAAATTTCATGTCTTGTTCACAACAGTACAAACATGGACATTCATCGTGGACACTTGAGGGTGAACATGAAAAGTTTGATGCAGTAGTTTTCCTAGGCGTGCCTATGGAAGACCAAGAAGTTGGTTTTGAAGAATCTCAAGTACGAGAAATCTTCGCACCATACTGCACACCAGAATTTGATATGGTCGACATTTATTACGGAGCACCGTCTTCAGTTAAATGGTTCAATGGTGAAGAGAAAGACAGCAAGACAATGGTCGACACAACATTTGCCCTACGTTCAAATTGGGACGAAAATATGTCAACAGGCCGCCCGGAAGAATACGATATTATGAAATCCATGATTAAAGTATTCTAAGGAACTTACCCGACAGTAAGAATGAAGAAGGGGACGAAAGTCCCCTTTTTTTATATCAGCAGTAGTATAATTCCTGCTACTGCACACCAAATAAGCACGTTTGGTCTGAACTCCCAAACTGTTACAAAATCATGTGCGGTATCAGATACAAACTCTTTTGCTGACTTAATAAGTTTTTCCATTTCCATTATAGTGCTCTAACCTCCACTCTCGCATTCTCAGGTAACGATAATTTAATATCTGCATGACCATGATGAATGACAAATTGAACATCACTGAACTCTCTAAAGAATCCAGACCATATAGGACGCCAGTTACTGGCCATACGGTGTACGTTTAACGCAGTCCTGTTAGACTTCAAGAAGTTGTCTGTATAACTGTTTAGGTTCATATCAAACATTGCGTCGAACCCATACAGATGTACCTCTTTCGCTTTCATGATGCGACACGCATAGTCTACTGCCATGTGACCGCAACTATAGTTAGATGCAGCTTCTGACAGTTTATGCCCGGGCAACTGAGCATAGGGTGGGACGTAAGTATGGAATCCCCGTATGTTCTGGGAGTACTTCAAGTAGAACGCGGCCTTCACTTCCATCCATCTACGCGGGCGTGTACCCAGAACCCAGTCATACTCATCCAACTTGACTTCACCCTTTTCCAGAGCCTCCATCATTTTGAAGTCAACCATGCAAGACGCATATACTTCTTCCTTACTCAGTTCTATAGGAGGCATATTGCACACGAGCAAATCTCCGTTAGTACCTTTCTCATATAAGGCAGCGTGATCACCGTTACCTAATATATTGACTCGTTTCATTTTGGTTCCTTGTGATATGCACCGTATATACAGTGGGCTAGTTCATGTCCCCAAGTAAGTACGTGTTCATCATCAATACTTCTTGGAGTTACGACATGAATCTCACATCGTTTTATATCTCTAGTTGATTTTACCAGAAACCATAGTGCGAGTCCTTCGACCGTGCGTTTACTAGGGTTCCTATCCTTTATTGCTTTGTTTAGTTCTGTCCGACTATCATATGTATAGACGGTAATAGGAAATTCAACCCCAGTAAAGTCCTGTGTCCCCGTTATTCTTTTCTCTGGAGACGGGTCACATGATACCACAAACAATACCACTATGGCAAGGGCTATTTTATACAGGATACCGCGTCGCATGACCTTCCTCTGTTAGTAGGGTGTTGATACACTTCCATTCATTATATTTGGTTTCGACGAACACTTCTGCGAGGATACGTCCGTACTTACCTGTTTTATGGGTAATGATACTTACCTTGGTACCTACCGGAGCCATCTCATTGACGTAATCTTTTGCTGCAAGACCCTTTTTCTTTTCGTCAAGGTTTCTAGTGCGCGACTCGTAAGCATCAATACCATAAAGACGCAACCGCTGATTAGAGTAAACAAGACCAAAACCAAGGTCAATATCAACGTCGACAGTATCACCATCCACCCATCTGCGTATTGTCGCTTCATAATTATACATCTTTCACCTTCATTTTATTTGACGTTCTCGTGCCTTCTCTACCGCACGTGAACCGAACCAGAAAGAAATAATCGCAGCGAATATCGCCTTGGTATCTTCATCCCATAAGGTGTTCAATGCACTCGAAAGGTCTGTTCCATTCGCTAGTGCTTGTTGTAACATGTTAACCTCTATCACCGCAAACAGGACAAAGAAACAGTATGTGATTATAGGGCGTACCGACTTCTGTAGTCCGGCAATGAACCCTGTACCTCGGTTGATTGAGATGTCGTGTTCGATCAATCGAGCGTGTTCATCGTCTGCCGCCTTGGTCTCGAACATCTTCATATCATGGTCGAATCCAGCTGCCCGTAGTTCAGCCATCTTCTCCATCTTCTTTAATTCAAATTCGTTGTTTCGCTTTGCAGCGAAATGGTCTGTCACTGCTGGGACAAGGGAACCCCCGAATCCTAGTAGTGAACCTATTAATCCACTTAACATATTATATTCTCCAGTAACTAAAAATTCATCTGTTGTTTAATCACATCATTACCTTTCTTTCCAGTATGGTGTATAATGATAGGATTATCTACAGCTAACTTATCTATGTAGTCTAACCGTAACGTATTGTATTTATGTGGTAATGGGTATATTTTGCTTAACCTTTCTATGGGGGTGTGTATATGGTGTAGGATGTACTGGTCAGATTCAGTTTGGTTTTCTTCACAAGAATTCATCCAGTTAATCAGAGTTTCGTTGCGGTCACTCAGGACTACTCCAGAGTTGTACCAGTCCCCATTGCCAGGGCGTCTCTTAGTCCAAGGGCGGTCTACTACCATACCCATTCTACCTTCTTCATAGAATCCCCAAATAGAATCTACGTCACCATCTATTTGACAGTCGGTATCTAACCAACATATCGTGAACTTATCGCGAGTCGCCTCATATATTGCCCGTGGCTTCTTAAACCACCCGTCAACTTTGTTTTCAAAACTAAGAACATAAAGTTGTTTACCGAATCTAGGATGATGTTCGATGAAATCTAACATATCATCTGTCATACCAAAGTCCGCTATCTGCAAAATCCCCACAGAATGTTCAATGAAGTTCTCTATAAACCAAGGCAGCTGCCATTCGGTGTTAAAGTCACATCCTGTCAAAAAACTTTTTCTAACCATATTATTCTCAGAACAAAAAAAAGACGGGAAAGTTTCCAATCCCGTCTTTATCTATCTTAAACCTAACTAAAGATTATAGTGATTCTACGAACTCATCTACTTCTTCTGCTTGAGTCTTTGATATGAATTGCTTCCAAACACCAACACTTTCTAGTAGACCTTGTGATACGCCTGGACGACAATCGCGTACTTTAGAGTCCTGAACAACAGCGTCGATAACATCCAAATTAATGGTGCGTTTAGCTTGTCCAAAAGTTTCTAGTTCTGGGTTATCTTGACGCGGTAGAAGGTGCTCTACTATAGAAGTTAATACCCGATGTGGGTTCTCTACTAGGGTTTCGTAAGATATTACTGTTTCATATGTAAACTGGTTAGCAGCTTCTTCGAAAGATTTTATCATAGAGAATCCAATAGGACTCGCGCAGAATTCCTCCCAAGATGATTCTGAAGACCATGTCTGCCAAGCAGAGACCAATACATCTTTATAGTCTCTCTTTATTCTCAATAGTTGAGAAGTTACAATAGCATTATTGTTCATTCCATCTATGATTGTTTCGGATGAGATAGGGTCGTGTGCTGAAATCCAACCCAGCGATGTCCAAAACAATGGTTTATACAACTTGTCTTGCGCTATAGAAGAAATTTCTAGATTGGTTTTTGATGTGTCTAGGTTTTGCTCGTAACGGATATACATACCATACATGTTTTGAACGAAATCATGACCCGATGCGGCACTGCCGACCAAGTAGTGATCGTTAAGTGTTACAATGCTGTGTTTCATTGTTTGTTCCTCGGTAAATTCTTTAAAGAGTTTCTTACACCGCACGTGCGAAATGGAACTCGCTGGACTGGCCAGTCAAATACGGAATAAGTCTTATTATTTATAATAAAATACTTCTGAGAACTTTTTATTATATAATTTATTTTTGTTGTTCCCACATAGTCCATAGACCATATAGAATACCAGCGTATGCGCCTAATGTGATGATACCATCAAAGATGAGGTAACTACCACAGATTGCGATGATGACTACACCATCATATGTTGTGCGTTCGCCAAGGCGTGCTTGAATCCAAGTCTTTGCCATCATACCGTAAAAAGAAAGTTTTTCTAAATTAAACATATTAATCCCTATAATCGTTAAGTGTGAAATTAGTTCCGTGCATCTTCATCAGATCACGTTCGTGGTTGGTGTATACCAGAACTTCTGGGTCATCTACCAAGAAGTCACAACTCTTACAAAAGTCTGGGTAGTCTCCGGTGCGGTGTTGCTCTCGTAGAGTTTCATACTCTTCACCAAAGAATATATCTAAGATGTTGTCGTCGGAACAGTGACCCAACACGGCCTCTTCGTCCCGTCCTAACACTTGACAGCATGGGTGTACCGCACCAGTTTTCTTTTCAAGTCCACCGGCCCTGATTACTACATCTGGAGAGAATGGTCGACCACATGTCTTTACTTTACCTTCACGTACACCGGACGCCGATATATCCTGAACACCAGACCAGTTGTGCATCTTCCAGATTTCTGTCTTGACACCCAACTCATCTACTAGAGTCTTGTACTTCTCTAGTTCTTGGTCGATGTTATCATTATCGGTAATCAAGTGGTAAGTTGATACCACGCAGTCTGAACCCGACTCCTTTACATACGCAACCATCTCTTCGATGTTACGTCTAATCTGTGCGTAGTGACCACCCACAGCATTGTACATCCACTTGGAATAGTCTTGTTCGTCTGCACCAATGAATGAGAATCTATAGAAGTCCAGTCCCGCGTCCACGCAGTCACGCATGTACTGACCCTCCATCTTGAATCCGTTAGAGAAGATGAAGCACTTCGCCCCATACTTCTTCGTTACCTTGATATACTCAGGTAGGTTCTTTGCCATCGTGGCTTCACCTGAACCGTCTAAGTTGACAACGTTCAGTCCATACTGTGCGCAATCAGCAACGTACTTCTCGAACTCATCAAGTTTCATGATACGACGGAACCCTTTGTGTCGTCCACCTTCACGCAAGTCCTGTGGACACATAGAACAAGAGTAGTTACATCCCCCCGCGACTTCGATTACGGCACGGTCAATCTGAAATGTTTCTCTAGTCATTTCCATAATAAGTTTTCATCCTCTCTTCATATTCTACTGCTTTTCGTTTAGTTTGGTTCAACAGTTCTTCGACACGTTCTATCCACCACCATGCATCCTTACCGTCAGTTACTTTAGATTTGTCTGGACTTATTCTTAACGCATTCGGTGTATGGTATTTAGTCACTCCTTCACCGCTGATTACCACGAGTGGTCGTGCAAAATTCTTTGCAACATAGTGCCAGATACCATCGTAACAGATAACCATTCTTGATGTAGAGATGAGGTGCATCGCTTCAGATGCGGGGGTGCGGTATGACAGTTCGTGCATCTTGAACCCCAGACCCTCGAAATGTTTGATTAACTTATCCCAGTCGTCATTTTCAAATATACGTTTCCATGTACGGGGTTTCTCTGCATTCCATGTAGGTCTCCAGAAGACAATTCGTTTAGGGTCATAGTCTTGGAATGCGTCCTTGCGAAATATCCAATCATTATCGGGAGCAGTACTGCCTGGCCTATCATCGTAAAAGTCGGATTCGAACCAGAACCGAGCCTTGTGACTATGTATTGCCGCTATCCTACGTTCTCCGTTTGTTTCCAAAATAACATCATCGTCAAACTTCCAGTCTTGGTATCTACCCTTAGCATTAAAGATATGGTGTACCTCAACGCGTTCCTTCTGGTGATAGAAATTATGGATGTAGTCACATCGTTCTATGATTGTTTCGGGGTCTTCGAAGTGATGAAGATAGTCTTCACCGTGTTCCCAGTGAATCTCCAGATTGATTTTTCTTATATTTACATCTGCCGCATATTTGTGACACGCGTTCAATGCCCACATAAAGTCTCCGACACCTGGCGTCCCTCGCCAAGTCACTAGTTCAGATGGTTTCATTAGTTAGTCTTAATACTTTTGACTTTACGTGCGGAACCTGTAGATGTGTATAGACCAAACCATGCTGCACCCGCACCAACCACGACCGAGATAAGTCCCGCCTGTGATGCATTGGGTTCAGGTATCGTCATGAACCATTGAGTTACTTCGATGAGCAGGTACAGATAAGTAGCGATGAATGCTCGCGGGAAAAGTCGATACGCATCGATTACATCCGAGAACTGCAACAACCCTTCAAACTTACTTGTCTTGACCTCTTTGCTCGATGTGTCAAACTCTACTTCAAGCTCAATCTTCTGTTTGAATGGTTTTGCTTCTGGAGTTGGTGTTACTACTGGTTGTTCTGAAAACATGTTATTTTATTTAAACCTCTTTTGTAACCATTTAAATATTGCATATATGGATAAACCATAAAATGCTAATACGCTCATTGGTAATGCGATGTAAGCAAGTTCCCACGGAGTGAGGAATAATATGTGCCATGTAAACTCTGCGACTGCTTGTGCATCACCTTTCGGTGCAACTACATTATTCACAGAATCCCATGCTAGTTGGTTCTCTTCTAATATGGTATCCCATGTTTCTCTAGGAATACACATAAGGTCTGGTGGACAGATATCTTCTCTATACTCTGTCCCAACAGGGTTACCAAACATGTCTAAGCCTGATGACTCATTTTCTGGTGTCATTAGAACACCTTAACATCATACTTCTGTTCCCACATCTCAGCGTCATGTTCATCGTTGACCATAGGCCGCCCGCGAATGTTGAGGGAAGTATTTAGTAGCATTGGTACTCCGGTTCTATCATGGTATTCTTCGATAACCTTACGGAAGATAGACTCACAGTCTTTCTTTACAATTTGTACACGTGCGGTTCCGTCTACGTGGGTAACAGGAGCGTAGTCGTGCAATGCCTTAGAAGTGAACTGCATGTGGTCGTTCATAGGGCCGTCGAAGTACTCTTCTGCATACTCTTCTAATATTGCAGGGGCAAATGGACGATACTTCTGTCGACGTTTAATACCATTCACTGTATCCTGTACGTCATAACGTACGTCTGCAATAAGGGAACGGTTGCCTAGAGCACGCGGCCCGAACTCTGCCTTACCGTTTGCAATACCACACACCTTTTGATTGATTAGATGGTCTACGACTTCACTAGGGTCGATTGGTCGTTGGATGTCATAACCAGAGTATGGAGTCCAGATTAGTTTATCTTTACCTGTCGCCTTTGACCATGACCGTGCGGCGGTACCTAGACTTGAACCAGCGTCTGTCGGTGAACATGCGATATGTACTTCGTCGAATAACTCGAACAATCGTGAGTTAATTACAACGTTCTGTGCGCAACCACCGGAGTAACACAGTTTCTTACCGTACTGCGCTGCAGTACCCATGATTTGCATGATAGCATAATCCGCGAAGTCTTGAGTTGCACGTGCGGCTACTTTGTCCTCTACAGATAGTATTCTACGTTTAAATTCTCTTCGGAATCGTAGACGGTCTTGTTCTCTTTTAGACTCAGCACCACCAACCGCGACACCCATTTCAACTTCTGGTGCAATGTCTTCTAGGTTATTATACCAACGTATCAACCAGTCAGTGATTGCCTTCGACTTAGGACACGTTTCATGATACGCAGAGAGACCCATGACCACGTATTCATCTTCGAGTGGACGTAGACCAAGGAACTTAGTTGTGAGGGTGTATACTAGGCCTACCGACTTAGGGTAGTGCCATTCTTTGATTAGATTGAAATCGGAGTCCATGATGCAGGCAGTCTGTAACTCACCAACACCATCGATAGAGACTAGGACGGTGTCTTCTTTATCGTCCCAAGGACGTGTGTAGAACGCAGAGGCACAGTGTGATTCGTGGTGTAGGTGGTGCGCATCGTAGACGGAAGCTTCTGGATAGGGAAACATTTCGAAACTTTCTGAACTTTTAATCTGTTCGGGGGTTCTACCAGTTGCCTCAACACCCCCTCGCATATCAAACTTGATGCCGTGGTCTTCATAGAAAGAAACATGGTCATCATCGTTAATCATGTCCCAGAGTGCGTCCGGAATATTCGCATCGTTCTTTTTCTTGGAGTACCGTTCTCCGTGAGTTGCGAACTCTACCGTACCATCTTCATTGATGATAGCGAATCCGGAGTCATGATAAAATTCACTGTATCCTACGTATCTCATTATTCACCTGTTGTATCAGATTAAATATGTATTTATATTAAAAAAAAGGACTCCGAAGAGTCCCAAAGGTTGGTCAGGAAACCAAGTAAGGAGTAATTATTTTCCTGTTACGTACTCGTATATATCTTTCCAGTTACGCATCAGTGGGAAATCGGTATCTTGGTTGTAGACATGAGACATCACGACGGATTCTAGTCCAACTTTCGCACCCGCAACCGCGTTCTCTACCTTATCTTCTACCCACAGACACCCAGTGTCCTTGTAGGCAGCCAACTCTTCATCTTTATCGGCACCAGTATCTAGGTAGACATATGTTTCGAAAACAGTCTTACCGAACAGTTCACACAGGTTCTTGGTACGTAGATGTTGAGAGTACTCATCGTTACTCAAAGAAGTGATTGCGTGAAACACATAACCATGTTCTTCGTGCAACTTCTTGATATACTTGATTGCGTCACGCAGAGGTGGAATCTTGCGAATCGAAGCAGACTCATTGAACATACGAACTAATTGTTTCTTCTCTTTCGATTCCAACCCATACATCTTACCGATGTCATATACGTCTGGGTCGACTATCTCATAACCATGACGCGTCATCCAACGTTGGAATGCATATCCCCAGTCAAGAATAACTCCGTCACAATCTACTAATATTACCTTATCTTTCACACAACACCCTCTTCTCTTACGCTAGTCATTATACTATAAACTTGGCCAGATGTAAACCCATAGTCGTACAAAACAACCATCAGTTGACCCCAGTTGGGATTTTCTGGTCGATAAATATGTTCATTGACTAGATCGGTTACCAAAGCTCTATTTGGAATAGTTATGTCATTCATTTTAATTTTATTCCTCTAACAAATTCAAGTGCGCGTGTTACAAACCTATTGTAGTCATCTCCGAACACGGCAGAGATTACCTCACTTGAATCATCATCCATATACACTAGACGATATCTGTGTCGGGGATTCTGAGACTCACTAATGGTTGCCGATATCCCATCACCCTCATTTGATATTTCAAATAACACAAAAAAACCCTCTCTAATCATCACAATACCTAGGTATTATACGACATTATGGAGGGTTTGTCAAGACTTATTTTGAAAATATATTAATTAATTTCAGTTTCTATGCGCTTGCGAAGGGACTGTAATAGTGAGATATTCTGGACAATGCAGTAGAAGTTGGGACTACTATTTTCGGTAGAACCCATCTCTTCCATACATTTAAGATATTCTTCGTTTATGATAGCCAACACGTCTTCCTTATCTATCATGGTACTAGTGTTCTCTGCCAAGGAGTTGTTTTAAATTTTCTTTCCTTCCAGTGGTTAACCATATCCACCTTCCACTCACCACCAGTATAGTGACAGAATTTCGCGTTATCGAAGAATTCCTGTTGAGTTGCGTAATGTGGACTGTCGTTCCAAGTAGTCTCTATAGTCTCTACATCGAAGTCATGTTTCATGAACTGTGCCGAGATATACGGTTGGTCGTTCATTATCGACATATGGAAGTCCCCAGTATAACACCAATCTTCCCATTTGTCAAACATTTCTCGAGCTCTGAGACGTGCTTCCTTAGTCCACAGAACCACACCAGTATTCATTATCATCAACTTAGACGGACGATTAGGGGGCATTACAGGGACGATAGGACAGTCATGCATCTCAAATTTACGACAGAAGTTTCTATAGTTCTCTTCGTTACTATCCCAAGAATTATACCCACCACCATCAGCGGTTACGAAGTCAGACTCTAGGACACCGTATACATCCGCACCCGAATCCATAACGTCAAAGATATTCTCTTCGGTATTGACCACGATGTCAGTATCGACGAATAGTAGGTTATCGTACTGGTCGAACATAGGGTCTAACCAGACACGAGCGCATTCGTGCAATAGGGAAGTAGAACAACCGTGACCCTTGGTCGCAACGCGTTCGTCGGAATAGACGTGTTCTGCTCCAATCTTCTTTGCGTACTCTTCGAATGAGGTACGGGATATATCTGCTACTTCTTTGTATAGGGAAGAACGTGAACCGTCCCATCCTTTGATACCACCGCGAGCATCTACTGCATCACTAACAATCATGTACTGGAAAATCACATTAGACATTTTCAAGCCTCTTCATCAAACGTGCGGAACGGAAGCCTACTTGATGATACCATCTTGAGTCCCTCCCTTCGACCGCAGCCTCTTTCCAGTCACCCTTCTCAATCGCGGCGTTCATCTTCTTAAACTTACTTAGCCTTGGTCGACCCATGTTAAACATCATGTTAACCAAGATTTGTTGGACTTCGTCTGGTAGATAACAGAACCCTTCTCCGTATAGTACAGTACATTCTGAGATTGCGATGTCGAGGTCTTGGTCGAATGCCTCTGCAACTCTTTCGGGGGATATTTTAGTTCCGACCTTAGCGCCGAACTCTCCGTCACTTTCTTTGATGAGGTGACCAACGCCGAACGTTGGATAGTTGAGGTGGTCGAGGTAAATCTCATAAACGACGCCTTCGTCAATCTTTAGTTGTTGGAATACTGCTTCACGATTCATAGTTTCTTTCACTTTAGGTTTGCACCATAATTTACGTATTATGTCTAACATTACAACTTAATTGCAAGCACCACCAGAATAGATGCCAAGAGTATGTTAGTAGTTAAAATTTCTAAAGCAAGTATAGTATGGTACCACACCCACCTTGTTTTGTATGCGTTCTCCACAGTTATATCATCTGGGTCTGGGCCATTGTCAACGATATTCTTTCCACCAACTGGGCCCGAACTTAACCATTTAAAAAACTTCATACTACTAAACCTTTATTGTACTTTGTCTTCCCGCATTCTTTTTAATAGCGGAGAGTTTGTTTTCCCATTCCGAACCCGCCATACTCATAGTAGTCTTAACTCCGGAAACTAGTTTAGGGGCGGAATCTGGGGTGAAATGTCGAACCCATTCAGGGTTGTTATCTTTCCATTCATCGTATTCGGAAATCCGGAGAGACAATTCCTTGACCTCTCCGGTTTCACTGTTTTTAAACTCATACTGTGGCATTATAAATCCATTCCAAATTTTTGTCAATCACTACGACAGGAGTCTCACTAAATCTGCACCTGAAGAGATAATCACCTCCTTATCGAGAAAGTTGTTGAGAAGACGCGTTTAGTATCGTATAATACTGATTCAAAGTTTCCTTTCGATAATATCGATTACCTTGGGAATATATTGCTTGGCGCCTGGTGTCATGCACGAACCTTTGTAGTTCGTTAATGTTTTGGTTCAACTGCTGTTCTTGACTCGACATAGGATTCTCCTTAGAAGTTAGTTAGTGTCGAAAAGATTACTCGCGTATCAAATTTGGAAATGCCTCCTGAACTAGTTTTTTTGTGATATAACGACAGGGTGGCTTCTTTGCCACCATTTTTAAAACATACTCAGCATCCTCCGGATGAACGGATTCTAGAAGCTGAACAAATTTATTCTCTATTTTGAATGTAGCTAGGTTAGAAGAATTTCCCTTGACGAATAGACCAAATTCTTTGTGCTGCTTGAGCAGACTAGAAGGGGCGGACTCCGGTTTGTTCGGAGTGAAAGGTGGGCGTCCAGCCGGAAGGTTGAATTCCAGAGACTCATCGAAGGAACCGCGAAGGATATCCTTGAACGCCCAGTTATCTTCATATTTTTTCAAAACATCTAATCGTTCTTCGCGAGTTCCTGCTTTTTTGTACTCATCGAAGACTTCGAAGACTTCTTTACGAAATGTTATCATTAGTTACACCTTATCAATTTTATGACACATATATGGTTTGTTTGAAATTAGAATCTCTTCTTGATTCTGACATCTCCAAACAAGGTCTCTTAGTGCCTGGTCATATATTTTATTTAAGTTTTTAATATTGATTATGTCCCAGTCTTTCATTTGTATCTGGAACTCTTTTGTTTGTACTACCTTTATATATTCATCAATTATAAGTGCTGTGCAGCCAATCCAAAGTAAAGAGCACAGCAAGGCAGTTATCGCCACTGTGTTAAACGTCGTCATTAGACTCTCCCCCTTGTCTATTTTTATTTATAACAAGGAGGGTTTTAATTCGGAAATTTATTTATTTGTGGTATTTAGAGGTCACTTCGTCCCATTCCGCAGGGGTGACATCATTTAATCGCAATCCTAGTTCTAGTTGTTTACCGGAATCTTCTACGTCCCATGGCGCGGAATCTTCTACGTCCCATGGCGCGGAATCTTCTACGTCCCATGGCCTGGAATCTTCTACGTCCCATGGCCGGGAATCTTCTACGTCCCATGGCCGGGAATCTTCTTCCTCATCGTCAGTGATGAAACGTAATTCTGTTTCAGAAAAAAGATGCTCTAAAATATGCTCTCCTGAATCATCTTCTATATAAGAGTTCAAGTCGGGTATACAATCAACAAAAGT
>Ga0213861_10000927_pt1 | contig 26334 bp, 26 predicted proteins | sample PICome_4_FD_160110 | JGI IMG/M metagenome (GOLD analysis project Ga0213861, IMG submission 160110) | Coastal seawater microbial communities near Pivers Island, North Carolina, United States - PICO131 | ecosystem: Environmental > Aquatic > Marine > Coastal | place: USA: North Carolina... | reverse complement strand
CCCTGGGTACGTCCGGATCACCTCCGTCAGGCTGTTGGCTGCCGGGTCGCCCGACAGAATGGCCTGCGCATCAGCCTCCAGGCGGTGGTGCACCGCGGGTAGGGCTGCTATAAAAGCCGACTCGGTAGCCGTGGCAGAAATTTCCAGGCTCTCCTCCAGGATCTCCAGGATCGTGTACAGCTCCTGGCGGGACTGCTGAAACTGGTGGGCAAAAGCACGCAGATTGGCAAATCGTTGGGTGGCCAGTTCCGGAAACAACAACCCCAGTAGGCCATCCAGCCAACTGCAAACGGCTTCTGACGAGGGCACCCGCGGAGTAGAAGCGTGTAAATGATACAAGCGGTCAATAAACTGCTGATCCATAACGGGCAGATTGGTTACAGTAAAAACACATCCCTTGCTAAACGACCGGTGGCCCCAAAAAGATGCAGTGACCGGGTATCTTGGTGCTGAAATCGTAATATTATTTGGCAATTAATAAGAATAGTATAACTTGGTGTCTCTTTCACCATAAGAACCCGCCTTTTCAATCAGCATTGCGATTCTTTTCCACACTAAACTCAACCTTTTTCTATGGGTACTATCGACTATATTGTATTCGCCGCCTACGGTGTGCTCATCGTCGGTCTGGGGCTTTACATGTCCAGAACCAAAGCCGGAACCGAAAAAACCGCCGAAGATTACTTCCTGGCCAGCAAATCGCTACCCTGGTGGGCCATCGGTACCTCGCTCATTGCGGCCAACATCTCGGCTGAGCAAATGATCGGCATGTCGGGCCAGGGCTTTGGCATGGGTCTGGCCATTGCGTCCTACGAGTTTATGGCGGCCGTGGCTTTGCTGGTGGTGGCCAAATTCTTTTTACCCATTTTCCTGAAAAAAGAACTCTATACCATTCCCGAATTTGTGGAGCAGCGTTTCAGTACCGATCTGAAAACCATTCTCGCCCTCTTCTGGATCGCCCTTTTCACCTTCGTCAACCTGGCAACCGTCATGTTGTTGGGTGCACTGGCGCTGGACACCATCATCGGCACCGGCGACGGTAGCCTGTTGCTCATCAGCATGGTGGGTCTGGCGGCCGTAGCCATTGCCTATTCCGTTTACGGGGGGCTTTCGGCAGTTGCCTGGACCGATGTCCTGCAGGTTGGTCTGCTCATTATGGGCGGGCTCATCACCACCTACCTGGCCCTGACCCACGTCACGCCCAGCGGCAATGCCCTCACTGGTCTGGAGCACGTCATGACCGTGGCTTCCGACAAGTTTCACATGATCTTGCACAAAGGGCACCCCGCCTACAACGACCTCCCCGGCATCGCCGTGCTGGTGGGCGGCATGTGGGTGGCCAACCTCTATTACTGGGGCTTCAACCAGTACATCATCCAGCGCGCCCTGGCCGCCAAGAACCTCCGCGAAGCACAGCGCGGCCTGGTGTTTGCCGGATTCCTCAAGTTGCTTATTCCGCTCATCGTCGTGGTGCCCGGTATCGTAGCCTGGGTGATGTACGCCCAGCCCGATGGCACCGCCATCATCGACGGCATTCGCGACACCCTCAGCGTGACCCACCCCTACGAAGCCAACGACAACGCTTTCCCCTGGCTCATCCGCTCCTTTGTCCCCACCGGGCTCCGCGGACTGGTGGTTGCCGCCCTGGCCGCGGCCATCGTATCTTCGCTAGCCTCCATGATGAACTCCATCTCCACCATCTTCACCATGGACATCTACCGGGTCTACATCAATAAAAATGCGTCCCAGACCACCACGGTCAACGTTGGCCGCATTACCGCCTTCGTCGCCATCATCATCGGCATCATCGTCGCCTTTTTGCTGCGCGACTCCAAAGGCATCTTCAACGTCATCCAGGAGTACACCGGCCTGGTCAGCCCCGGCATCCTGGCCATCTTCATCCTCGGCCTTTTCTGGAAAAAAGCCACCAACCGCTCGGCACTCTGGGCGGCGGTCCTTTCCATTTTGTTCGCCTTCCTATTCAAGCTGGGCAAAATCATCGGGGCCGTTACCGCTTCCGGCGAAATAGCCGACAACGCCTCCGGTATGGAGCGTTTCCTCGGCGGTCTCAGCCAGATTCCCTGGATGCACCAAATGGGACTCACCTTCCTCTTTACCTGTGCCCTGATGATCGTCATGAGCTACGCCGAAGGCAAAGGAAAAGATGACCCCAAAGGGATTGAACTGGAGCCCGGTGTCTTCAAAACCGACACCCGCTACAACGTTGGCGCCTTTGGCATCCTACTCATCCTGGCCTTCCTCTACACCATTTTCTGGTAGGTTAGGCTGGCGGGGTTGGGTCGTCACTCCCAAGCACCCGTTTGGTAATCCACCACCGCGTCTTCTGAGCGACCTTCGCTAAAAAAATAAAAATGTCTGGTTTTGCGGTGGCGAAACCAGACATTTTTTATAACAAAATCGAACAATAACCAACCAATAACTGGTTATCACTTAAACGCCAGTAGCATGGAGCAAAAGGATAGTTCGAAACTTTACATCAAATACATGGTAAGCATTCGCTGCAAAATGCTGGTAAAATCGACCTTGGAAAACCTCGGGTTGTGCCACGGAACAGTGGAACTAGGAGAGGTCGAAGTGAATACCCCGATGACGGATGAGCAGCGGGAAAAATTAAAAAACACTTTGGCCGGGCTAGGACTGGAATTGATGGATGACAAAAGAGCCATATTGGTTGAAAAAATAAAAAAAACCATCATTGAAATGGTCCACTATTCCGGCGAACTGCCCCGAATAAAAAATTCCGAGTACCTCTGTCAGCAACTCCAGCATGACTACACCTATCTCGCCAATCTTTTTTCGGAGACCACGGGCCTCACCATTGAACATTTTATCATTGCGCACAAGATTGAACGGGTAAAGGAACTCATGCTCTATGATGAACTGAATCTTACCGAAATCTCTTACCGGCTAAACTACAGCAGCGTGGCTCATTTATCCAAACAGTTCAAGAAAGTCACGGGCTTAACGCCTTCCTTTTTCAAAAAACTCCGCCACAAAAGACGCATTCCGCTCGAAGATGTGTGAATTATGCAACTTTTTTCAAAAATTGTACAATAACAATAAGAAGTTTACTAGATACTTTTGTTTGGTAAATCACTTTCCTCTCTTTATCTTTCCTACTTCAAACCAAGGCAAAAATCGACTGGCACTCCACCGGAGGAGTGTGGTTCTTGCTGTAGTTTCAGGTAGAAGGGAAGCAGGGCCAGCAAACCTTTTTTTATGCACACAAAAACTAGAAACGTGAAAAAAATAACCTTGTGTATCCTGACAGCCTTCCTGCTGTTGTCATTTATGCCCAATCAACTGGCAGCCTTATCCGCCACCACCACCACGGTGCCTGCCAGCACCCCTGTGCCTGCAACAGAAGCCCAGGTCCTGATTTCCCGGCTAGACGAGATCAATGCCGTGGATAAATCAGCGCTGAACGCTACTAAGAAAAGAGAATTACGGAGAGAAGTACGGGGAATAAAAAAAGAACTGAAAGCCAGCGGCAATGGCATCTATCTTTCTACCGCAGCAGTCATCATTATTATCCTGTTGCTTGTCCTCCTGCTTTGAAGCAACGTGATTAAGGTGAATGATGGAAAACAAATTCACCATTACCATTTCCTCCCCCTAAACTGAAAATTATGCCCCTTCTAAATGTTTTAATTCAACTGGTTGTTATTGGCGTTGTACTTTGGCTGGTAAATAGCTACATCCCGATGGATAGAAAGATCAAAAAAGTCGTCAATATTGTGGTTATTGTGGCTGTTGTCATTTGGCTGCTGAAAGTATTTGGGCTTTTGGGTTCTTTGCAAAACATCAATATTTAACCCACCTACATACCTTAAATGGTACAATCTGGCAGATTGTCAATATGGCAATCCAAGGATCCCCCCGCCTCCGGAAGCAATTCCGGAGGTTTTTTTTAAGCAGCGGCATTTCTGCGTCATAAAATGTGCAGGTCTAAAAAGAAAGCCAAGCCATAAATATCTTCTGGGCGCTTCCCCCCAAATAAAAAAGCCTGGTTCTACTCATGTAGAACCAGGCTTTTTCATTTGGGGGGTCAGGCTGTACGTGGCTGCGGCCCTGCGGGCAGCCCGCTACGCAGGCTCCACTACCATCCTTAGCGCGAGCGGCGGGCCAGGTTTCACACCTCAGGCATTGCGCACCCGCGAGGTCGCAAACAGCCGCTTGACGCTGTATTTCCCTACCCCATTGGCGAACACCATGAGCAGCCCACCGGTAACGGCAATGTTTTTCATAAACTGAATCCCCTCCAGACGCTGTTCCGGCAAGGGGTAATTCCAAAAATCGTGCACGATCAGTGTCACCGGCAACCAGTAAACCAACAGCATAATGGCCCCCAGTTTGGCCCGGTAGCCGGTGAGGATCAGCACCCCGCCCACAATCAGGAAAGAGATGGCGCCGTAGAGCAGCAGATCCTGGCGCCAGGTCAGGCCGTATTCCGTCATCATCAACTTGGTGTCTTTGCCGTATTTTATCATATCGTAGGCCTCCCAGAAAAAGATAAAGGAGAGGAAAAACCGGCCGAGTAAATCGAAAATATTTTTCATAATTGTTTGATCTTAAAAGGGGTAAAGGGAAAAGGGGGTAAAGGTGTAAAGGGGTAAAGGTGTAAAAGTGTAAAAGTGTAAGGGGGACCGTTTCACCCGTAGAAGCGCTGTACGGCGCGGGCCACATTTTGTCCGTCCATCGCCGCCGAGATGATTCCCCCGGCGTAGCCAGCGCCTTCGCCACAGGGGAAGAGACCCGGTACTTGTTCGTGCATATAGGTTTCCCGGTCGCGGGGAATTTTGATCGGGGAACTCGTCCGGCTTTCGGTGCCGATGACCGTAGCTTCTTCGGTGAAATAGCCTTTCATTTTCCGGCCAAATTCCTGCACGCCCAGGCGCAGGCGGTCGTAGATGGCGGCGGGTAGCAGTTCGTGTACTGGCGCTGCGTACAAGCCCGGAATGTAGGACGTACCCGGCAGCGTAGCCGAAATGCGGCCCTGGGCAAAGTCGGGCAAGCGCAGGGCTGGCGACCGCTGGCTGCCATCGCCGTGCTGAAAGAACGTCTGCTCTACCGCCTGCTGAAAGGCGAGGCCCGCAAATACCCCGTGCTGGGCGTAGGGCGCCAGGTCTTCCAACTCCACGGCGACCACCGTGCCCGAATTGGCGTAGGGCGAGTCGCGCCTGCTCATGCTCATCCCGTTCACCACCAGCTCGCCGGGTGCCGTTGCTGCGGGCACCACCAGTCCGCCGGGGCACATGCAGAAACTGAAAACCCCACGCCCGCCCACCTGGCTGGCCAGCCGGTAACTCGACGCGGGCAGCTCCCGCTCGCGCTCGCGCTGGCCGTACTGGATCTGGTCGATCAGCGGTTGCGGATGCTCAATCCGTACGCCCAACGCAAAAGGCTTGGCCTCGATGGGCACGCCGTGTCGGTGCAACAGGTAAAAAATATCGCGGGCCGAATGGCCGGTCGCCAAAATAACGGCCTGGGCACGCAGTTCCAGGTTGTCGTTCACCACCACGCCCTTCATGGCGTCGTCCTCCATAATGAAGTCCGTGACGTGGTGCTCAAAGTGGACCTCGCCGCCGTAGCGCAAAATGGTCTCCCGGATGTTGGCCACGATGTTGGGCAGCTTATTGGAACCGATATGGGGATGTGCATCTACGAGGATATCGCCAGCGGCGCCGTGTTCCACCAGCAACCGCAGCGCCTTTTCAATGCTGCCGCGTTTGTGGGAGCGGGTGTAGAGCTTGCCGTCGGAATAGGTGCCGGCGCCGCCCTCTCCAAAGCAATAGTTCGAGTGGGGGTCTACCTGGCCGAATTGCTGGATCGCACGGAGGTCGCGGCGGCGGGTGCGCACGTCTTTACCGCGTTCCAGGATGATCGGCTTCAGGCCGAGCTCAATGAGCTCCAGGGCGGCAAACATACCCGCCGGGCCAGCCCCGACAATCAGCACCGCAGGCGCTTCGTCGACGGGTTTAAACTGGTCGAGGATAGCGGGTTCGGGTTGGTAGGCTTCCCCCAGGTAAGCGGCCACCTGCACGCGAAAAAAAGGAGAGCGGCCCCGCGCATCAATACTCCGCCGGAGCACGTGAACGGCATCCAATTGACCAATGGGTTGCCGTAATTGTTGCGCTACCCGCTCCTTGATGAGCGCTTCGTCGGACATTTCTGCCGGCCGCAATTTTATTTCTAGTGTCTTGATCATAAGCTGTTCGGTATTGATCCGAAAAAAGCGGAAACGGCGACAAAGATACGATGGATATTTTCCCCCGGCAAGCCGGAAAGGGCTTACCGCTTATTCCTCCTTTCTGCGCCAAAGTTGGCCATCGACCGGAGCAAAGCTGGTGGGTAGAAAAATTTTCACCTGGATTTGTTCGTAGCAGGTTTCGCCTTTCGACTGGATGGGAGCGCGGCGCGATTGGTAAGATTCCAGCGTCAGCACCTTTGGTTGCAGGGTATCGGCAACAATGTCGTAGCGTTTGTTCTCCTCGATGAAGAAGTGCATAATCCCTTTGGAGGCATTGTACACGGTAATTTCGGACGTAACCATCACCTGGTTTCCTTCCCAATTGGCCACCTCGAAGGGGTCGACCAGATCAAAGCGAACTTCCGCGACGGAATCTAGAGGGAACACCCAGTGGAGCTGATCGTGAATTTGGGCCCGTAAGGTGACCTGGGCCAGCAGCATACCTGACAGCAAACAGGCCAGGTGAAGGAAAGGGAAACGGTGCATGCAGTAGTTGGTTTAAAAACGGAGCGGTTCATTCCTCCCATGAGGAATGAACCGCTTTTATAACGCGCTTTGCCAATTGATTGTTACGGCAATGGCTACTGATTTTCGATTATATCCGTAACGAGGAGCTAAAAATTTGCGGCAGAAGTCGTGCCATCGATGATGACGCGCACTGGCTCGGGCACGAAAACCACGTAGCTGACTGTTTCGTTGAGGGACTGGCCATTGACCAGTACTTCCCGACCCAGACCGGGTACGCTGATGGTGTAGGTGCCTTCGGCGAGTTGCCCCCGCAGGTTGTACCGGCCAGCCTGAGCCAGGGATCGCAACATGGATTCGGAGTTGTTATCCAACCCGACGGTCATTTGTACCCGGGCGCTGGGCTGATCCCAGGTCTGCACGTCTACGGCGCCTTCTAATTGGAGTTTGATATCTTGTGCACCCGCAATATTGAAAGAACGTACGAAGGTTTTTTCAATGGTTTGGGCGAAAAGGCCCGCTGTTGCCAGCAGAACTAAGCAAACGAGGAGGGTACGGGATCTTTTCATGATGAGTAGTTTTGAATCATTAAGGAATGCGAACTCACCTTATAACAGAATTAGCCATTAATATACAATAATATTTGCCAACAATCAAGTTTTAGCCCAACAATCTTCTTTGTTTCGGCCAAGGAGCCCACAAATAGGTTGTTTTAGGCCATGCGCCTGGTTTAGGCAATCGCCTGCCGGATAGCGACCAGGCGCTCCAGCAGCGCCTCCAATTGATCGAGCGGCAGCATATTGGCGCCGTCGCTCTTGGCTTTGGCGGGTTCCGGGTGGGTTTCGATGAATAAGCCGTCGGCCCCTACGGCAATACCGGCTTTGGCGACGGCACCGATCAGGGCTGGCTGGCCACCCGTGACGCCACTAGCCTGATTGGGCTGTTGCAGGGAGTGCGTACAATCCAGTACGATCTTGGCCCCAAAGGATTGCATCTTGGGAATACTGCGGAAATCGATGACCAGGTCCTGGTAACCAAAAGTAGTACCGCGTTCGGTGAGGAATACTTTGTCATTCCCGCTCTCCAGCACCTTCTCCTGGGCAAAGCGCATGGCCTCGGGACTCACAAATTGGCCTTTCTTCACGTTCACCACTTTCCCGGTAGCGGCGGCGGCCTGCAACAAGCTGGTCTGCCGGCAAAGGAAGGCGGGGATTTGCAGTACGTCTACGTAAGCAGCGGCCAGTTCGGCTTCGGCTTCCGAATGGATATCGGTGGTCACGGGCAGGCCCAGTTCCTGACCTACCTTGCGGAGGATCTTCAGGGCTTTCTCATCGCCAATACCCGTAAAGGAATCGAGCCGGGAGCGGTTGGCTTTGCGGTACGACCCTTTAAAAATGTAGGGAATAGCGAGGCGATCACAGATACCCGCTATCTTTTCAGCGATCTCCAGCGCCATGGTTTCTCCTTCAATGGCACAAGGCCCTGCGATGAGAAAAAAGTTGCCGCTGTCGAGGTGACGGAGCTGAGGAATTTGGTCAAGGTTCATGTTCACGTAGTTTTGGTCAGCGAAGTTAGCCAATGTACCAAAAAAGCGGTATTAAAACTTAAAGCTGATCCCTAAATTGACCAGAGAAATACCAAAACCCAATTCGCCGTAAACGCTCAGGTGGTCATTCAGGTAGCGGCGGGTTCCTACAAAACCACTGAACACCAGGCTACGGGGAGCCGTCGGGCGGGTAAAAGAAGGCAGGTCGTCGGCGCGCTCAATTTCTCCTGGCAGGAATTCGATCGTTTTGGTCACCTTGGGCAGGCTGGCTCCCGTCAGGAAACCGCCGTAAACCCGCCAGCCGTCCAGGTCGTTGCTCTGGATACCGGTACGTAAACCCACCAGGTAGGTGGCATTGTGGTATTGCTCGGTGATTCCGGCATTAACGAACGTCGTTTCCCCTTTTGCTTCACTGTACCCAACGTAGGCACCAAGGAAAAGGTTGGGGCTGAGGTAGACATCGGCACTTACACTTACCGGCGGAACCAGGGTGATGGTCGCATCGGCAGGGTAGGTAGGAACCAAACCGATCCCAAGATTGGCCTGTAACTGACCGGGCTTGAATTTGACTTGCTGGGCCGGTAGGTTGAGTAAAGCTACCAAAAGTAAGAGGAGGAAAAGAGAATACTTCTTCATAAACTATATGCTTAATTGAATACGATCTTGCTGAACCTGTCGTTTTGTTCACCGGCACAAAGATAAAGCACAATGGCCAATAAAAACAATCATCAAAAAATAAAGTATTGATTTTGTTAAAAAAAAATATTCATTCAGAATTTTATTCTGTAAAACAAAATAACCTGTGTTTTTATTACCTCGCTACTCCCAAAAACCCAAAGCAAATTCAGTACACCCCCACAAAAAAAATATAACATAAAAATTCGCAAAATCGCCGGATACTTCCCCGATACATTTGAGAATTAAGAATAAAAAATATAAATTTACCGCTATATGACACCCCAAAAACAACCCTACACCTTAAAACAGCCTATATTAACATTCCCCAAAACTGGTTCTTGCCAAAATATAGTGGATTTTGTTAATTTGCATGATGACAGATCACGAATTATTCGCAGCAGCGTTATCGCTTCCCTGGCCTTGGTACATTAAGCGAGTTGTCTTTGAAGGCAATGGCGAAGACAAGGTGCTTCATATTTACCTTAACCATCGTCGCCGGGTTAAATTTAGCCATGAGGGCAAGGCTTATCCTATCTATGACCATCAGCAAAGGCAGTGGGAACATTTAAAGTTCTTTCAGCATCGTTGTATTGTTCATGCGGCCGTACCCCGGGTGAAAGTAGATGAGGGGAACGTCAAGTTGGTAGAGGTTCCCTGGGCGCAAGCAGGCAGCTCTTTTACCTTGCTGTATGAATACGATGTAATGAATCTGATAGCGGGAGGGATGAACAATTCGAAGGTGGGCGAACGCTTGGGCATCGGAGCCAAACGGGTCTTCCGCATTGTAAATCGTCATGTAAGTCAAGCCTTGAGTTTGCAATCCCTTGATCCGGTTAAGGAACTGTCGGTAGATGAAACCAGCTCTAAAAAAGGCCACAATTATCTAACCATTTTTGCTGACCGCGAACGCAAAAAAGTGGTTGGTGTAGCTGTTGGTAAAGACTACGAGGCCTTTGCTCATGCCCTGATAGACATGGAAGTACGAGGGGCGAACCGGGAAGAAGTCCGTAGCGTCACGATGGACATGTCCACCTCTTATATTAAAGGAGCAAAAGAGGATTTACCCCAAGCGAGCATTGTCTTCGATCGTTTTCATATTGCCAAAAAAATGAATGAAGCTGTGGATGAGATTCGTCGCCAGGATCAGCGTTCGTACAAGAACCTGAAGAACAGTCGCTACTTATGGTTACGTAACAACAACAAGCTCAAGGAGGATCAGCGCCAGCACTTGGAAGACCTGGCGGTATCACATCCCAATATCGGAACAGCTTATCGCCTCAAGGAGCAACTTCATGCGATTTTCAACGATGCCCAACACAACTGGCGAATAGCACCGTTAAGGGCCTGGATGAAACTGGCTGCGAAGAGTAAATTAGCACCTATTCTAAAGTTTGTAAACATGATGAAAAGGCACTGGTATGGAATTAAGTCTTACTTCAAACGCTTAGCCACTAACGCCTACGCCGAGCGGGTGAATCTCAAAATACAGGAGATAAAACGCAGTGCTAAAGGTTATCGAAATCAATATAATTTCATATTTAAAATCCACTAAATAAGGCCAAGAGCTCCAAACTGTCTACCACTATGTCTACAAATGAACTCCTGCTCCTGGGCATCTTATTGTTAGGTGCCATCTGGATCAATTGGAACACCATTACCAGCGATCTTACTTTTGGAAAATCCCAGAAATCCAATTCCCTTCCCCCTACCATTGATGCGCCGCTTCAACTCAAAGAGCAGCAGAAAGAAAAAGTCACTTAATTGAGCTGGCGTACGCTTAGCATATGTCCCCCCTTTAACAGCCTGAATTTCATCCTTACCACCACGTGCTCTAAAACCACGTGCTGAGGCAGTAGCTTTTTGTTCAAACGGATCAAAGCGCACTGCCTTACGCCCTAAAATAAATGAATCCATGGTGAACCAAAGGGATGATTTGACAGTTTCGCATTCAAGGCATATTGATTTGTAGGATTCAACGCATAAGCGCCCATGAAACAATAGCAGCTAGGTAAAAGTAAGGCATGACCAAAGAGCAATTTCGCAATTCAGGATTATTAGAACAACACGTACTTGGTCTGACCAGTCCGGAGGATGAGGAATTGGTACAATCGTACCTGTCTCGTTATCCTGAGTTGAAGAAAGAAGTCCATGACCTTCACCAGGCCATGGAGCAATACGTACGGCAACAGGAAATTCCTCCCCCTCCGCGCGTTCGGGCCCGCAACGAGGCGCAACTATCCAAGCTGCAGCAATCCATCCTCAGGCGTAGCCGAACGGTTGCGGTGGTGGCCGTCGTGGCCAGTATTTTTTTGGGACTTTTTGCCCTCTGGTTGCTCCGCAGCAACCGGGGCATCCATCAGGAGATCAACAAAACGGAAGCAGAATTCGCTGCCCTAAAAGAATATTGCGAAAAATCCCAACGGGAAGCCCAGTCCCAATTGCTGCTTTTTGCCAACCTACAGGATCCGGCGACGCGTTCGATTATTTTGAAAGGTACAGCCCTGGCACCCAATAATTTTGCCATTGCCTACTGGAATCCGACGCAACAACAAGGCTGGATTGCCCCCAACAACCTGCCTCCCCTCCCCCCCGGCACCCAGTACCAGATCTGGGCCGACATCGAAGGGGTCATGGTCAGCATCGGACTCATCCCCCCCGGCAGCAACGACCTGGTCACTATCCAGTATCTCCCCGAGGCCGAGAGCCTCAACATCACCCAAGAGCAGTTGGGCGGAGCCGAACACCCCAACGTCGGTTTACTGACCGTCAACGGCTTGTTGTAACCCGGCCAGCCTTTTGATTTTCCGATCGTTACCGCAAAAAAAAACGAGCGCTTGTTGGGCCAGTCCGGACGGGTGTCCCAACTGGCCCAACAAGCGCTCGTTCGTCTTCTGGAGCCTCCAGGTGATACCGGCGTTAGCTGGTGCCTGAATGATTCACACTACTTCGTGCTTAGTGCTTAGCTTCGTCGGGGCCACAACTAGTGCCTTTCTTGCAACAGTTGGGTAGGTTCTCGTACGCCTTCGGGCGAGCGGGTACCTCATCGGCATCATAGCCGGCAGCAGCAACTGCCTGACGGAGGGTAGCGACATCCAGCTTATTGGTATCGTAGCGGACGGTTACTTTTTGGGTAACCAAATCCAACTCGGCTTTTGCTACGCCGTCCAGCGCCTGCAAGGCCTTCTCGATAGTCGTTTTACACATCCCGCAAACGGCAGAAGTTTTGATAATGACTTTCTTCGTTCTGAGGGACGAAGTGGTGGTCGTCGTCGGCGTCGGCGCTGTAGCGGGGACGATGGCGGCGGACATGGCCAGGAATGGCACGATGGCCAAGGCAAATAAAAGGGTACGCATGCGTATTAATTTGGATGGTTAAAAAATAAGTACTGCTATTTTCGAGGCAGCGCATAGCGCAAGCCCACAAAGTAAACGCGTTGATTCAGCGGTTGGTACACCTGGGTGGCATCAAAATAATCGCCATCAAAAGGTTCGTAAGCACCAATGATGGCGTTTCGTTGTACCTTATTGGTGATGTTCTCGGCACCGGCATACACCTCCAGTTTGCTGTTGGCCACGTAAGTGACCTGCGCATTGAGCAACCCAAAAGCTGGCGCTACCTGCGGTTGCGCCACGTAAACAGTGGCGGGAATCTGGTCGTGGTCCGGTAAGCGTTGCGTGCCCATCCACTGGTAGTTGACGTTGGCACGAAACCGTTTGCCATCGTAATCGAGGGTAGCCAGCAGGCGGTGCCGGGGTATTTGTGGCGCACGTCGCAAGCCATTTTCCCGGTAGGTGGTCTGTACGTCGTTGAATTTATAAGCCAGTTTGGCGTCTACGCGGGGCAGTACTTCGTAGCTGATACTGGCCAGGAAGCTGTTGGAGAAGGACCGCCCGTCCAGCTGGTAGAGGTAGATGCTTTCCAGGTCTTCTTCCACGTCCACCACGATCTGGTGCTGAAAATCGGTGCGGTAAAAGTCCAGCATCAGGTTCATTTCCCGTTCATTGACCTGGATATTCTGGGTGTAATTGATCCCGAAATTCCAGGCTGTTTCCAGGCCGAGGTAGCCGGGTTGCCGGGCCAGCGGTTGGTCCACAAACCGTACCTGGCGGCTACTCGGCAAGCGGTTGAGGTTTTCGACCAACACATTGGGTGATCGCCACCCCCGCCCGGCCGACAGCCGCAGGGCATTCGCCGCGCTGAAATTGTACTTGAGGTTGACCCTGGGCGCTACCTGCAGCCCACCCAGCGAATGCTGGTCGGCCCGCACGCCCGCAATGGCGGTAAAGGCCCGGTAAGTATCCTGGCCGGGGTACCGCTCGGTATGGTACGTGTATTCGCCGTAGCCCCCCACACTATGTTCGCGCCGGTCGTACTTGTTGTCGCCCAGCGATTCGACAAAATCATCATACTGGGCGCTTGCCCCCACGGATAGCTTGTGGTTGCTGTTGAAAAGCTGGGTATGGTACAACGTGTTCAGGTACACCGACTGTTGTTCGCCCAGGTGGCGTTGGTTGCCGTACAGGTTGTCCAACTGGTGATAAGTACCGCTGTAGATAAAACCGATGGACTGGTGGGGTTTGCGGAAGCCAAAATACCCGGTTTTCCCGAACACCTCCAGGTGCTGGTTGTCCTGGGTGATCAGGTAGGGGTTCTGATTGGGTTGGCCGTGGTCGTGCACGGTCAGCTGCCCGCCGTCGCGCTGGTCTTTTGACCAAAGCACGTTCCATTGTCCTTCCCAGTTATCGGTCGGGTTGCGGCGCAAGAGCCGCACCAACCCACTCTGGGTATTGCGATCGGGCATGTCTTTGAAGCTGTCAAAATCCCGGTCGTGTTTATTTCTGGTAAAACTGTTGTGCAGGTATACGCCCATGCTCAGGGTCTTGGACAGCTCGCCGTTGAGGTGGAGGTTGGCCTCGCCACGCCCCTGGGAATTGCCAAAGAGATTGACGAACAGCGGTGCGTCCGTGGTCGGTTTTTGCAATTCGGTATTGATCTGGCCGCTCATTCCGCTGGCACCAGCTTCCAGTGAGCCGGCACCTTTGCCGATCTGGATGCCACTTACCCAGGTTCCCGGAATAAGGTCGAGCGCGTAGGGTGTGGCCAGGCCGGTCAGGGCGGGCCGTTTTTCCAGCGTGAACTGGGTATAGTTCCCCCGCAAACCGAGCAGTTGGATTTCGCGCCGGCCGGTGAGCGGATCACCGTAGGTCAGGTCTACCACGGGGCTGTTCTCAAAGCTTTCGGCCAAGGAACAGCAAGGGGCTTTGCGCAGTTCCTTACTGGTGATGGATTCGACGTTGCGACCGTCCAGGATCGAAGTAAAACTCCCCTTGTTCCGCGCCGTCACTTCCACGGTGGCCAGTTCGTTGCCTTCCTCCAGCACCATCCGCAGGGGAAAGGTGGCCGTAGCAACCGCTACGTCTACCGACCGGAAACCGACGAAGGAAAAACGGATCGTCGACTCGCCAGCAACGGCGGCCAGTTGGAAGGCACCGTCTACATCGGAAGTGGTGCCCGGCCCCGACAACCAGTGAACCGTAGCCCCCGGCAAGGGGAAACCGTCGCTATCGAAAACAAATCCGGTGATAAATTCGGGAACAGCCCCACCTTGGGCGTACCCCTGGGAAGCCGTACTCAAAGACAAAAAAACGACCAACAGCATGGGTCGGACAACCAAAAGGAGGTGGGAAAATGGCCCTGTATTAGGGATCATAATTATATGTTTTTGTGTCAACAATGCTGTCCGGCAGGTCATCTGCCGACAGCTCCGCTTTATCCTGCTCAGCCGGAGGAGGCTGCACAGCAATTACATCTACTTAGATAAGCTAACACAAAAAACTTTGGTATAAAATGCGGATATCAGCCCCTTTCAGGCCTGGCGGCGGATCGGGTACCCGTGCAGTCCAGCGAATGGTAGCGGTAGAAAAGCCGGGCAGCGGAGCAGCGTAAACGGAAGCCAGCGCAGGTGAAAAAGCGCCCGTGACCTGGTCAGGCAGCGGTTCTTGGTCAGGCACCAGAAAACACGCCCCGAACTGTACGAAAAAGAGGTCGCTCGTCAGGCATTTGGCAGGAGAAGCCCCCTCCTTTTCTTCGGCATTGGCATCGGCATCGGCATGCACACCACAACATTCTGCTACCGAGGCCCTCTTCTGAGCAGTTGGCGGGCAACAAGCCGACCCGGCCTGGGCAACCGTACGGGTTGGTTGAAGCTGGCAAGCAGCATACTGATCCGTACGACTGCCCGCAAAAAGATCCGGAAAGTGTACGCTCTCCTGACCGACACAAGCACAATAAACCCGCTGCAAAGGAATACCCACCGATACCAAAAAGAGGTAAACGGCTAAGAAAGGGGCCATATGACGGGAAAATTTCAACATCTACACAAAGGTAATTCAAGTAGACCAACTAATACATTTATTTTGGTGCAAATAGACCTCACCGGAACGTATTAACATTGTATAAACACCCGGACGGAAAAGTTGGCTGACCTCAGCTGGTTTAAAATTCAAACCCACCCTGAATAAGTAAAGGCCAGGTGTCCTGGTGCTTGTTTTTTTTTGAAAAAAAACAATTTTTCAGCCCAACCGCTATTTTTTTTCAAAAAAAGGCCTACATTAGCAGGCATAATGATCATCCTTGCATAGCAACTCTAAAAAGTCATTGATTTAACAATTATCCCAAGTCACTGACACCTCGCCCTTATGATTTAAAACATCCAACTTAAAGTGGTCTTTTGCCACTGGTGTTTTTGTTTCCCTTTTGAACATGTGCGTTTACATTACAATCCATTTTTTTACTTGAGAAAACGTACAGCCATGTTAATCATTTACATCATTTCAGCCGCCTTTTTCCTGGGAGGAGGACTTATGCTAGCTTCTTACATCCTGCAAACCAGTGGTGAAAGATTATTTTAGCAGTGTCACCCCTTTACTGGAGCTTATCAAGGAATCGAAAAAGGGGAAGCCGAAGTAATTCGGTTTCCCCTTTTTTATTTATTTTATTCGTACCAGGCCATTCGGCGCACTAGTCCAATTTCAGGACATCGAGGAAAGCTTTCTGCGGCACTTCGATTTTGCCGAACTGGCGCATCTTTTTCTTACCGGCCTTTTGCTTTTCCAAGAGCTTGCGCTTGCGCGAGATGTCACCGCCGTAGCACTTGGCGGTCACGTCCTTGCGCATCGCTGAAACCGTTTCGCGGGCGATGATCTTGCCGCCGATGGCCGCCTGGATAGCGATAACGAACTGCTGGCGCGGCAGCAGTTCCTTGAGTTTTTTACAGATTTTGCGACCGAAAGCCTCGGCTTTGCTGCGGTGAACGAGGGCCGAGAGGGCATCCACGTTTTCGCTGTTCAGCTTGATGTCCAACTTGACCAGATCCGACGCCCGGTAGTCGAGGGGTTGGTAGTCGAAGGAAGCGTAACCGCGGGAGATGCTCTTGAGGCGGTCGTAAAAATCGAAGACGATCTCGGCCAGTGGCAATTCGAAGTTGAGTTCTACGCGCTCCGGCGACAGGTAGTGTTGCTTGGTCAGGATACCCCGTTTCTCGATACAGAGATTCATGATATTGCCGATGTATTCGGTTTCCGTGATGATCTGTGCCGAGATGTAGGGCTCCTCGACCCGGTCCAGGATCGTCGGTTCCGGCAGGTCGGTGGGGTTGCGAACATTCAGCACGGTATCGGGTTCGCGGCGGATATAGGCGCGGTAGCTTACGTTGGGGATGGTGGTGATCACATCCTGGTTGAATTCGCGGGACAGGCGTTCCTGGATGATATCCAGGTGCAGCATCCCTAAGAACCCGCAGCGAAAGCCAAAACCCAGGGCGGCCGATGATTCGGGTTCAAAGACCAGGCTGGCGTCGTTGAGCTGAAGTTTTTCGAGGCTGTCGCGCAGGTCTTCGAAGTCGTCGTTGTCGAGCGGAAAGATACCCGCAAAGACCATGGGTTTTACTTCTTCGAAGCCTTGGATGGGTTCGGCAGGGCGGTCAGCCAGGGTCAGGGTATCCCCTACCTTGATCTCACTCGACTGCTTGATACCCGTGATGATGTAGCCCACGTTGCCGGCCGAAATTTCCTGCTTGGGCAAATAGTCCATCTTCAGGACCCCGATCTCGTCGGCGGAGTAATCGTTGCCCGTCGCCAGGAAACGCACCTTGTCGCCTTTGCGGAGGGTGCCGTTGAGGATACGGATATTGGCGATGGCTCCGCGGAAGGGGTTGAAGATAGAATCGAAGATCAACGCCTGCAGGGGCGCTGCCGGATCGCCCAACGGGGGGGGAATACGATCGACGATAGCCGTCAGTATTTCGGCTACGCCTTGCCCGGTCTTACCACTGGCGTGAAGGATATCTTTTTCGGGGCAACCGATCAGATCAATGATCTGCCCGGAGACCCGTTCGACCATGGCCGTATCCATGTCGATTTTGTTCAGGATGGGGATGATCTCGAGGTCGTGTTCGAGGGCCAGAAACAGGTTGGAAATGGTCTGTGCCTGGATGCCCTGGGTGGCATCCACGATCAGGAGCGCACCTTCGCAAGCGGCAATAGAACGAGAGACCTCGTAACTGAAATCTACGTGGCCAGGCGTATCGATGAGGTTGAGGATGTATTCCTGCCCATCGGTATGCATATAATTCAACTGAATAGCATGGCTCTTGATGGTGATACCGCGCTCGCGCTCCAAATCCATATCGTCCAGGGCCTGGGCTTTCATATCGCGGTCGGAGATGGTTTGCGTCATTTGTAGCAAACGATCCGACAACGTACTCTTACCGTGGTCAATGTGGGCAATTACACAAAAATTACGAATTTGCTTCATCTCACAAAGGTAATGTATTTTAGTAGCAGGTTGGGCAACCCTTCGTCCGATTTAGGTAAAAAAAACATACTAAAATAAGATGATTACCTGGTTAGCCGTTCAATAAAAAAAATGCGCCATGAAAATGTTTCTTTTTGTTGGCTGCTTTTGGGCGTACGCCCTGGCAGCACAGGTTCCGCAACGCTTCAACGCCCTCCAGCTCAGCTACACCGACACCCTCTATTTCGCCTCCGGCAGCGCCGTGCCCGACGGGGCTGCCCTGGCGGTTCTCGCGGCTTTTCCCGCGCCTGCCAGCGCTACCGACCGGGTTTACCTTACGGCCCACACCGATGCCATTGGGGACCTGGCCTACAACGAAAAACTGGCCCAGGAGCGGGCCCGGGCCGCGCGGGAAGTGCTGCTCCAACATTTCTGGCGGGACACGACCCTGCTGGTGCAAACTTTCGGCGAACGGCAACCCGCCGCTGGCAATGACCGCGAGCAGGATCGCCAGCGCAATCGCCGGGTAACCCTCGACCTCTTCCGGGCCGTGCCCCACCTGCGTTGGCCGGGGCAAGTGACCGACCCCGCCACCGGCGAAGGCATCGCCAATGCGACGATTCGGGTGCACAGCCGCAGCCTGGCGGATACTCTAAGCACGGATCGCGACGGAAAATTTGTCCTGGAACTCCCCCTGGATTCTATCGTCGGCATCGACGTCTACGCCCTCGACCACTTCTTCTACAGTGAAATCATCAAAGTAAAACCCAATTTACCCGCTACCCTCCGCATCGGGCTGGCCAAAGCAGCACCCGGCGCCGTAGCGGATATTGGCAACCTCTTCTTCGTCGGCAACCAGGCGGTCTTGCTCCCAAAATCCCAACCGGAATTGCCGAAGGTGCAGCGTTTCCTGGAGGTCAACGCCCACCTGAAGGTGGAGATCGCCGGCCACGTCAATGATCCCAACAGCCACCCGGTGACCGAAGACTCGGACGAGTGGGACCTCTCCGTGCGCCGTGCCCGGATGGTCTACGACTACGCCATCCAGCACGGCATTCCGCCCGCCCAGGTGAGCTACCAGGGCTACGGCAACCACGAAATGCGCTTCCCCAAAGCCCAATCGGAAGCAGAACAGGCGCAAAACCGGCGGGTGGAGATCCGGGTGGTGGGGAAGATGGAGTGAGCGGAAGTCGGAAATCGGAAGTCGGAAGGCTATAAGCCGCCGCTTCACGCCGACCAAAAAAAAGATTGCTACCTAAATTGCCAGCCCAAAATCTTAAATTTTAAATCAAAAATCTTACCTCTTAAATTATTTCAGATGTAAGATGTACGATGTACGATGTTTGATTTTTTTGACTGAGTAAGGCGCGTACTACTCCTTTTTTGCGGCAACAATTAGCGATCGGTGGCGGAAGAGTAGCACCGTAAAAACGTATTAACGCATCTTTACGTTGGAGAGTAAAAACCAGGTCAAGTAATCAAGAGATCACGCGCACCTAAGCGGGCGGGCCTGCTCCTTCAGGACTACGGCTATAACACAAGTTACATGATCAAGCAGGAAGAGGCCTTGCCAAATGGGGTTAAATCTATCTAATTCCCATTGATTTGACGTTATTCCTTTGGGTCGGGCAATCCCAGCGGTAGGTATCCACAACGCTGAGGTCTGGCAAAAGGACCGCAGCGCGGTCAAATTATGTTAGCCCTGGCACCCCCAATTCTTTCCGACCCGACCCCAGCGGGGTCGCACCTACCTTTTTATGATTCTCTAACATTTTTTGTGTTGGAGGTCAATCGAAAGCAAAGATGACGCTCCTTACCAGTCGCTTTTCATCTTTACTTTAGCTTGACCACAAAAAATATCAGAGAAGGGTTTTATGATTCTCTGACAAAAGAGGCGACCATCGAACGGACGAAAAAAGCATCTCCTTATCCGTTATGCGTTGTTTTAATGCGACCCCGCTGGGGTCGGGTAATCATACTGCTTCTAATTGCTAACATACTTAGACCTCTATAGAAGTCCCAATAAATGACCGCAACGCGGTCAAATTACGTGAACGATAAGATTAACGGAAGCCAAACATTGGTAGACTGCAACTTGTGTTATAGCCGTAGTCCTTCAGGAGACCGCTTGCGCAGCCGCGTCTTCAGCGCGGGCGGAGGGTGGCCAAAGTCGGAAATCGGAAGTCGGAGGTGGGAAGTGGCTCGAAGTCGGAAGTCGGAAATCGAAGGTGGGAAGTGTTAGACTGGGTAAAGGTGTAAACGGGGAAACGTGTAAAAGTAGGGCGAAGCAGCCGAAGGCGGAAATCGCAAATCCTCAACCGCAGCACAAGGCGGCGCCCACCAGCAGGCACTGCAGGATCATGGTGCCGTCGAGCAAGCCGGAGAAGAAGTAGTCGGGGTGGTCGGGGCGGGTGGCGCGAACCAGGGCGGCACTGCTGAGGCCCGACACCAGCAAGACAATGGTGGCAGCGGTGGTGTAGGTACCCAGGCACCAGTTGGCGGCCACGGCCAGGAGCATGCCCGCCAGGGCCAGGTAGGCCATTTGTTTGGCTTTGGCAATGCCCCAATGGCGGGGCAGGGTGCTGACGCCCGCCTGTTCGTCCATCGCCAGGTCGCGGATATCGAAAGGAATGGTGATGGCAAAGATGAAGCAACAGCGCTCCACCAACATCCAGGCGACGGGCCAGTTCAGGGATACGCCGGCTACGTGGGCGGGGGTGACTACCGTGATCCACGACCAGGCGATGGCGATGAGAAAAATCTTGAGGTAAGGCAAGTCGCGGAGGCGGCGGCCGTTCAGCAGGGGCAGCACGTAGGCCAGGGCAATGCCACTGGGCGCCAGCAGGAGGAGCTGGGTGGATCCCGACAGGTGCCAAAAAAAGTAGGCAGCACCGAGCCCGGCCACCACGGCGTACCAAAGGATCTGGGTTTTGAAGCGCCGCATGACGCCAAAGCGCTCGTCGGAGGTCGTCGTGGGCGACAACCACATGGCCACCAGGCGGTGCAGGGCGTAAATGGTGAGCGTCCCCGTAGCGATGAAACCGTCCAACGCCGTCCAGGACCAGTGCCCCGCCAGTAGCAGCTGGGTTTGCAGGGCCATGGCCAACGCGGCAGTAGCGATCCAAAAATGACCGTAAAGCACAAAATTGAGCAGGGACTTCAGCAATTGATCTTTAACCAGGTTTTAAAAATATTTAAAAGACTGCCCGTCTTCGATTTTCAGCAGCGTTTCGTAGATCAGGCGAATGACGCCTTCCACATCGGCTTTGTGGGCCATTTCTACGGTGGTGTGCATGTAGCGCAGGGGCAACGAGATCAGGGCCGACGGCACGCCGCCATTGCTGTAGGCAAAGGCATCGGTATCGGTTCCCGTGCGCCGCGAAGCCGCTTCCCGCTGAATCGGAATGTTTTGTTCGGCAGCCGTATCGATAATGATCTGCAGCAATTTGTTGTGGACGGCCGGCGCGTAAGTCAGGGACGGTCCTTTGCCCGCTTTCACGTCGCCGTTTTTCTTTTTGTCGATCAGGGGCGTTTGGGTATCGTGGGTCACGTCCGTCACGATAGCCACCTGCGGCTTGATGGTGTGGGCGATCATTTCGGCGCCCCGCAGTCCGACTTCTTCCTGCACGGAATTCACCACGTAGAGGCTGTACGGCAGTTGGACCTTGTTTTCTTTGAGCATGCGGGCTACTTCGGCAATGCAGAACCCGCCCATGCGGTTGTCCAGCGCCCGGCCGACGTAGTATTTGCCATTGAGCATCTCCATGGGGTCGTCGTACGTAATGACGCAACCCACGTGGACACCCATTTCCAGCACTTCTGCTTTGTTTTCCGCACCGATATCGATAAAGATGTTGTCGGGCTTGGGGGTCAGGGTTTCGTCTTTCCCCTGGCGGGTATGGATGGCGGGCCAACCGAAAACGCCGCGGACAATCCCCCCTTGGGTGTGGATGTTTACCCGCTTGGAAGGGGCGATCAGGTGATCGGATCCGCCGTTGCGCACCACGTAGATAAAGCCATCATCGGTGATGTAATGCACGAACCAGGAGATTTCGTCGGCGTGGCCTTCGATGACCACCCGGTAGTCTTTCCCGGGGTTGATAATACCGTAGACGGTTCCGTAGTTGTCGAGGTGGTATTCATCAATATAGGGTTTGATGTATTCCAACCACATTTGTTGGCCCGGGGTTTCAAAACCCGTTGGAGATGCGTTGCTCAGGTAGCGGCCTAAAAAATCTTCTGATGACTTGTTGATAATAGACATTGGTAACTTTTATTTAGCTGATTTGCCCCGGCTGCAAAAGCGGGAAAACCTGTAGGTGTATGCTTTAAGGGTTCAATTTATTAAAATTTGCGCTCCAGGCAATGGGATCCTGGCGCCAGTTGGCCAAAAAAGCCTGTTGTTCCTGGCTGATGTAGCCCGTCGACCAGGCTTCCTCCAGGAGGGCATCGTAGTGGCTCAGCGTGCGCAAGGGGCAACCAGCGGCCGCAAAAGCAGCGCTCGCCTCTGGAAAACCGTAGGTAAACAACGCGACCACGCCCGCTACCTGTCCGCCCGCGGCCCGCAGTGCGGCTACGGCCTGCAAGCTGCTACCACCGGTAGAGATGAGGTCTTCGACCACCAGGTAGGAGGCGCCCACCTGCAACTCGCCTTCGATGACATTCTGTCGGCCGCGCTCCTTGGCCGAACTTCGGATATAGATAAAGGGTACATTTAAGCGATCAGCCAGCAAGGCACCGTGCGGGATGCCAGCCGTAGCTACACCAGCGACGCCCGTGACTCCGGAAAAAGTAGCGGCCAGCGCAACCAGATCCGCCACGATAGCGCTCCGCACAGCAGGATAGGACAACACCACGCGGTTGTCACAGTAAATAGGCGAGCGCCGGCCACTGGCCCACGTAAAGGGGTTTTGTGGGTTCAGCTTTATTGCCTTTATTTGCAGTAAATCACGGGCAACCCGACGATCTTGACTCTTCATAAGTAAAAATTGCCTGCAAATGTACAAAATCTACATTAATGATCGCCCGTTAACTTTGTGTAGCCCGCTGGAAATGGCGCAGGCTGGCACGCCTGCCGACGGGCACCTCCTGGCACGCTACCCCGGGAAACCCAAATTTATCCTCAATTACGTGGATCTGCTGGAAAAAGGCTCCCCCCAGGTAGACGAAGTCACGCTCTTCCATACCGATCTGGACCAGCTCTGGCGCGATTTCTGCGACCATTACCTCATCCTGGAAGCGGGTGGTGGATTGGTGCGCAATTTCGCCAACCAGTGGCTGCTCATTCACCGCAAAGGCTACTGGGACCTCCCTAAGGGCAAACTGGATCCGGGAGAGACGCCCGCGCTTGCGGCGGTGCGCGAAGTGCAGGAGGAAACCGGTCTGCACGAACTGACCCTGGGCGCTCCCCTACCCAACACCTACCACACCTACCGCGACGATAAAGACCGGCGCGTGCTCAAACATACCCACTGGTTCCTGATGGATACCCCCGAAACAACGCTCGTGCCACAAACCGAAGAAGACATTGAACAAGCCGTCTGGATGTCGGCCAAACAGTTCTTCAGTGAGCCCCGCAAAGTGTACCCCAACATCAAGTTTCTACTGGAATACGCACTACAGCAAAAAGATTAGGCAACGGCCGCTGCATTTTGTCCTATTTTTATTCGGGATTAATGCAATATTTCTGACAATTGTATCGTTTTGCGGATTTGAGTGACTTTCCTGGCCATAATAGTCTAATAAAGTGGAAGTTATCGGCTACCTTTGATTCCGCAAATCCCAGTACACTTATTTTAATCCTCCGTAACATGAATCGTTTTCTTCCTTTCTTTTGCTTGATCACCCTCGCATCCCTTACCGAATTATCAGCGCAGATGGTGGCCAAGAGTCCTTTTGCTGCTCATGCGGCTGTTGAAATGACCGAGTTGCCCACCAACGACTGGTCAATTTACGCCGACGAAGAAAGCAATACCTATTTTATCGATTTTGAGCAACTGGCCGTTAACCTGAACAAAGTACTGGTAAAAGGTGCCAACGGACAGGTCATCTGGCAAGATGAAGTTTTTGACTTGCCCGTCAATTCCATCTACGAATTGGATTTCAGCAGCTACGCAGCAGGAGAATACATTATTGAGCTGCAGGCCTTCACGGGTGTTATCCGCAAGAAAGTTGCCTACAAGTTGTAGTCCAACCACCAGGCGTATTATTTGATACAAAAAAAGGAAGCCCGTCGATGACGGGCTTCCTTTTTTTGTGGGTTGTTTTAACCGTTTAAATGATTAGACTTGTTCTGCTGGGTTAGATTACCTTCGGTGATCGCCTTCGGCTCGGAGTTGGTGGGAAAATTGATGCATTTTCGACCACGCGAAGGCTTTTTTGTGGAGCTTAGCCATCGCTAAGTTCCACAAAAAAGGCACAGTGTGGGAAGGAAAGGCGCGATTTGCCCTCGATATAATCCCAGCAGAACAAGTCTATTTACTTGCGGCGGTTGATCTCGTCGCGGATTCGGGCCGCCGTCTCGTAGTCTTCGGCGGCGAGTACTTCCTCCAGCGAGGTGCGCAACTGTTCGACGGTCATCTGGGAAAACTCGGGTTCGTCGGCCAGGGAAATGCGGTCCGACGCTTCGACCAGTTCTTCCTCCCCCGATTCCTGCAATTCTACGCCGGCAGCATCCAGGATAAACTCGTAGGTGTAGATGGGGCAACTGAAGCGAACGGCCAGGGCCAGCGCATCGGAGGTGCGGGAATCGATCTCGATGATCTCGCCATCCTTAAGGCAAATCAAGCGCGCGTAGAAGATGCCTTCCAGCAGGTTGTTGATGATGATTTCCTTGAGTTGAATATTGAAAGTATCGAGGGTGGTCTTGAACAGGTCGTGGGTCAGCGGCCGGTTGGGCTGCATGCCTTCGATGGCGACCGCAATGGCCTGTGCTTCGAAACCGCCAATGACGATGGGCAACCGCCGGGCACCGTCTCTTTCGCCCAAAACAACGGCATAATTATTGGATTGGGTCACACTGTGAGATAAAGCGACAATATCTAAAGCTATCTTCCTCATATTATTGACTGCGTGGCAAACTTCGCCACTATTTAATTAAAACGCTTTCAACCAACAACTTGACGATCAGGCCGGTGGTTTTAACGCTTCGTTAAACGTATCGAAGGTGCAAAGGTAGGAAATATTACAGGAGCTTGCAAAGAAGTTGCCACTACCCGTGCTTTTTCTCCGTCCCTTTGGCCTCATTCCAAAGCGCATCCATTTCGGCCAGCGACATATCGGTGAGGGCACGATCGGCATGAGCTTCTATGTATTCAAACCGCCGTTTGAACTTTTGGTTGACTCGCTCGAGGGCTGTTTCGGGGTCGATACCCTGAAAACGGGCATAATTGATGAGGCTGAAGAGCACATCGCCAAATTCTTCCTCGCGGTGGGCGGGGTCGGCGGTGGCGTGGAGGGTAGCGCGAAACTCGGCCATTTCCTCCTCGACCTTTTCCCATACCTGGTCGCTGTTTTCCCACTCGAAGCCCACCTGGCGGGTCTTGTCCTGCATGCGGTAGGCTTTGACCATGGCGGGCAGCGCGCGGGGTACGCCGCCGAGGACGGATTTCTTGCCTTCGAGCAGCTTGAGTTGCTCCCAGTTTTTCTTCACTTCTTCCTCGTCGGCCACCTGCACGTCGCCGTAGATGTGGGGGTGGCGGTTGATGAGCTTTTCGCAGACGTCGTTGAGGGCATCGGTGATGTTCCAGGCGCCCTGCTCGTCGGCGATCTTGGCGTAGAAGACCAGGTGGAGCAGCAAGTCGCCGATCTCTTCCTTGACGCCAGCGAGGTCCTGGTCGAGGATGGCGTCGGCCAGCTCGTAGGTTTCTTCGATGGTGAGGTTGCGCAGGCTTTCCATGGTTTGCTTGCGGTCCCAGGGGCACTGTTCGCGCAATTCGTCCATGATGGTCAGCAACCGCTCAAAAGCCTGTAGTTGGGGTTTCATATATTGTTTTACTTTTGCACCCGCGAATATACGGCAACTTTTGGGGCCGCTGGCTCGTTTACTTAACAGATCACAAAAATAGATCCGCCATGGAATTCCTCACCGTCTTAGCTATCATCTTCGTCACTTTTGGCCTCTCCTTTGCCCTGATCAATATCCGCCACATCGTGACGGGTAACGAATTCCGGGGTTCCTGCTCGTCGAACAATCCGCTGATCAAGAATAATTTTGGCGATTGCACGGTGTGTGGCAAAAAGGCGGATGAGGTTTGTAAGATGCCGACGGTGAAGTAGGTGGGTTTGGGGGGTGGGGTTACTTTTCTGACTTCTCCTTTACACTTTTTCAACGTTTCCACATTTTCCACCTCTCGTTTCGGCCCCCCTCAACCCGCGCTGAAGACGCGGCTGCGCAAGCGGTCTCCTTCAGGACTACGGCTATCACACAAGTTGCATTATCAAGCAGAGGCCTTGGTAAATGTGGTTAAATCTATCTAATTTCCATTGATTTGACGTTATTCCTTTGGGTCGGGCAGTCACAGCGGTAGGTATCCACAACGCTGAGGTCTTGAAAAAGGACCGCAGCGCGGTCAAATTATG
>Ga0213861_10000925_pt1 | contig 26383 bp, 26 predicted proteins | sample PICome_4_FD_160110 | JGI IMG/M metagenome (GOLD analysis project Ga0213861, IMG submission 160110) | Coastal seawater microbial communities near Pivers Island, North Carolina, United States - PICO131 | ecosystem: Environmental > Aquatic > Marine > Coastal | place: USA: North Carolina... | reverse complement strand
ATGTATAGAATCTAATTGAGCCATGCTCAAATCAGATATCATTATCAAAATTAAAACGGCGGTCAATTTAATAATTGCACCCACTTCGCTAATTTTGGTCGAGCAACGCGGCATTCCGCTGATAGCAACCATAATAGTTAGTTAGTTAGTTAGTTAACTTCAAATATACTTAGATAAACGTTTCAAAACACTTATAGTTGCCGTTTTGTTTAGAATGATTCTAATTAATTTTAAATGATTTTAGATGCAACCATTAAAAATACCCCATTCTTAATAGGATCAGCATTCGGATCTTTATAAAAAAAATATAAATCGATTAAAATTTCACATCTTATTTAAGCAAAAATAAAAAATTTGTGCTGCATTTTGACTTTTAAAAGGAAATGAATTATTCCATTATATCAAAAAACTGAAAAACATCAAGATCAGCTCCTTTTTGGACTAGAAATTGACATTTGTTTTACCAACGAATAATGTCGTTTATGACTGTAAAGAGCATTAGACCCAGTACTAGTACTATACCCACAATTTGAACGACCATTTTAACTCGGTAAGAAAGTTCGCGTCCGATAATTGTTTCAGCCATAATAATCACAATTTGTCCACCATCAAGGGCAGGAATTGGAATTAAGTTAGTAATGGCGAGAATAAGAGATATTAATGCCGTTATTTTCCAAAAACGGATGGCTTCAAATTCAGATCCGTAAATCTTTGCAATTCCAATTGGTCCAGTCACTGATTTTCTAAAATCGATTTTACCTGTAAATAAAGCCGCTAAACCAGCAATATTAACATTTAACATATCTATACTTTCTTTATAACCGTATGCCATAGCACTTCCCACGCCATAAGCCTCAGTTTCCTTTACCGGAAACAATGATGAAAAGCCTAAAAATCGTGTTGAATCTACAAAACAAGTGATGATTTTCAATTGATTATTTCGCATTACTTCAATGTTCACCGTATCCCCATCAACAAGGTTAAACATGATGTTTTTCACATCCCCAAAAGCAGCCACTTCGAACTTGTCGACAGCGGTGATTCTATCGCCAATTAAAACACCAGCGTCTTTGGCTGGAGAACTTTCTGTAAAGCCATTTACAACGGCCTCAAAATTGGATTCAGAGTACAGTAAAATATCCCGATTTTTATAAGTTGGCGGAATAACGACCTCCACTGTTTTGCCACCACGATCAATAGTTAGTGCTGTTTCTGAAAAAATATTTTTATTGTATGAATCTTGAACACGAATAACCTCTTTACCGTTGAGATGCGTGACTCTATCGCCTGTTTGTAAGCCGAAAGCTTCCCCCTCCTCGTAGACATACATTCCTTCAGTCAATTCAGATGCAGGAATATATTCTTTTTCACCATAATAAAGGACACAAGTAAAAATGATTAAGCCAACAATCAAATTTACGATAACACCTCCCAATAATACTATAATTCTTTTCCATGCAGCGAAAGATCTAAACTCATCTGGCTTCGGTTCTTCCTTCATCTGATCTTTGTCCAGCGACTCGTCAATCATTCCAGCAATTTTTACATAGCCACCGATTGGCAGCCAACCGATTGAATATTCGGTATCGCCTTTGGTAAACTTAAATAGCTTAAAGTCGAAAATATCCATGAAAATCACGAACTTTTCAACACGCATTCCAAAGATACGTGCAGCTAGAAAGTGACCTAATTCGTGCAGGAATACAAGTAGACCTAGCCCTAGAATTAATTGGATTATCATTAACATATAAGAAATATTATCAAATTAAAACCTACAAAGTTAAACTAATTTTAAGTAAAAACAGAGAAAGCACCGAGATTCTTTTGCGGGCAAAATTTTGCTCTCAACCCTTTGATTTAAGCACGTATCAGCGAATCAAAAATGGATATTAAGATGCGTATTACAATTGGAATCATCAACTTTCTCAAATTCCCCATCAATTTGCTCTATTTCCTCAAATAATCGGTTAATTCAACATTTCCTTATCCATTTGTTAAAGTTCTGTTATTGATCTGTTATAGGTTTATTATTGTTGAAAATGGAGACAAATACTTTTTTACTATTACAAAAAAAGGGTTATGCGATTCGTTTTCTTTGTTTTATCATCACTTATTAATCACCTGAACAACAATCAATAGCTTGCACGCTAGTAATTGAATCAATTTGCGCAACTACAATAGAATCCGCTCTTTCCAACGCTTCGTTATTCGGCTCGTTTGAATTAGAGTCGCAAGCGGAAAGTAAAACCAAAAATATGATAGGCAGCGAGGCTTTCATGGAATTAAGTTAAGCATTTGTTTTAACTTTGTTTCACTATGGCAAAAAAAGGCGTGCATAAAAACGGTAAAAATAAAAAGCTGCATAGCAAACTCATTAAGCAGAAAAAAACCAAAGAACAAAGCGCGAAGGAATTGCGAAAAAAACGTTTGAAGGATGTTTTTTTAAAGAGTACTGAAGATAGCACGGCTTAATTTTATTATCTTGACAAAAATGAAACTTACATTTCTCAATACAATTTTAAAAAGGATCGGATTCTCTTTTGCTACTGCTGCACTAATCGTTGTTATCGGTTATTTTGTGTACGGCGATTGGTTTATTGAATTACCTACTATTTTAACCGTTGGCGTAGTGGTTTACATTCCTGTAACCTTGTTTTATGCCATAGTTACTACTTTTTTTACAGATGAAAAAACGGTAGATAATGAAGACGTTATAGATCAATAAACTTATGCTTTGGATTATAATTATTGCTATTTTAATTTATGTCATCTTTGCTCCGGGGACGAAAACAAGAGCAGAAAAGCGGAAACAGGCAATTGATCAGGAGCAGGGAATAATCGACACGTATAATGATGAATTACAAGATTTAGATGAATAATGCCACTCATAGATTATTGAAAATTCCATTATCTTTAACACACTGATTTTCTAATCCGAATGAAACTCCTACCCGCTCTTTTTTTTCTGCTTATTGCGTTCCATAGTTTGGGACAAAAGAAAGGGCAATTTGAACCCATTCCACACAATAATTATTTGGGCTTTCATTTTGATGATGACTTTTTATTTGTTGGTAATCGGGATGAACAATACACGGGAGGTATGGAGTTTGAGTACACACGTAAATCTCAAAAAATAACTGAAAAACGATCACTTATCAATCCTTTTAGTGACTGTCAGCGTTATTGGAATTATTCTTTTGGGGCATATCTTTACACGCCCTACAATGTTTCAGATTCATTGATTATATTAAATGATAGGCCGTTTAGCTCATACATTTTTGGGACATTTGGATATACAGCGTATGATAAAAATTATCAAAAAAAATTAATGACTGCTGTATATTTTGGATTTATGGGATCTGAGTTACCCGGCAGAATTCAAGATAGTATCCACACAATTGGAGAAAGTCCTCCAACTTATGGATGGGGTAACAGACTCGCCGAAAGTGAAGTGTTCACCCCAAATCTTACAATTAACTATCAATCGAATATTTGGCTTGTTGGCAGGTTGCAATCTACTCTATATAGGTGGATCCAAGTTGGGAGTGTTTTTGAATTGAACGCCGGGTTATTTAGAAATAATTTTTCGGGAGGAGTGAAAATTTCTGGATTCAATCACAAACCGAAAGGAACTTCCAAATATGGCTTTAATCCGACTCTTGTTGAAAAATATAGAAAACACAAAGAAAAAAAAATAAAACTCACGACTTATTTTTCACCAAAAGTTGAAGTTGTTTTTCACAATACAACGCTGCAAAGTCTGCCGTGGATTTACAGTCCTTACTCAATTGAAAGTCATAGTATAAATCGACATGTTGTAGCAATAGAGTGTGGCTTCAATCTCAATTATAATCATTTTCAGCTCAGCTACATCTTTCAAGCACGATCAAGGGAGTTTAAAAAATACCCAGGTAATTGGCATACTTGGGCCGGAATTACCTTGGGTATTAGTTTTTAATGAAAACTGTTTTTTGAGAAAACGTTTAATTAGTTAACGGGCGCTTTAATTTCATCCGTTGGCAATATTTCAAATTCAATATTATCTGCGTGTTGTTTGACCTGATCAACGTAGTCAAGTATATCTAAATCATCCTCCTCATAATACCAAGTGCATTTAATTTTGGTTTTATCTGTTTCTTGCAATCGCTTAAAGGCATTAAATATTTTTAAAACCATGCTTGAACTTGAAGAGTTTAAATAGCGAAAACTTACTACAACAAAGGTTTCTTTTTTTGGATTACGATAATAATCTGAAAGCCAATCGATAATATTAAAGTAGAATGAGGCTGCATCTTCCGGCATTGAAATACCGCCGAATAAGAAATTTCCGTCACTCTTTAATTTGAAGTAGGGTGTTTTCTCAGAAGCATTTAATATTAAATTATTCATAATCATAGAGTTTTTTGATTCTAAGTAAAGTATCATTTCGCAAATCCCATGATTACTATTAGCGTGCCTTTTAAATTTCAAACCTTTAGCTGGGGTTTAAAATTTGAAAAACTGGCCTCTTTTAATTGGAATCTATAAAGTCAGTATTTATACTTACAATCGTTTATTAGTGGTATAGTAATGCACAAAAGTTATGTCCCAAATTCGAATTTTTGGGTAGAAATACACTCGTTTTTAGACCAAAATTTACACACAGGGGATGAATGAAGGTTTTATCGAGATGAATAATTGCAGATTATCTCAATACGTTTTATACGATTTAAACTTCCTTTTAAATAGAATAAAACCGCCTAACCCAATGACGCTGATGTAATTCATCAATAATCCTTCCTTTCAAATTTGAAGAAATTGAATTCAAAAGGCTAAAAAAATAAACTAGTATTAAAATACCAGTGAATGCCCAAGGAAAACAAAGATATAGACCAAAATTGCCTCCCCGATTACAACGCCTAACATTAAAAATCGAAAAGGCATTTTTACAATTCCTGCAATATAACAGATTAAATCGGTTGGAACCAATGGAAAAAATGACCACACCATAACAATTAACGTCGACAGCGGTGAATTAAGTCGTTGTTTCCATTTTTCCATTTTTTTAGGGTACTTCGAACTCAATTTCTCGCTAAAACCGAGTAAATCTGAAAAATAATAGAGCGCAGTTGTAGTAATTATAATTCCAAACATAGAAATCGTAAATACAAGCCAAGGGTCGTCTTTAAAGAGTAGCACTCCTAAAAGCACAAACGGAGTGCTTGGAAGTAGAAAAAACCCTCTAAAAACTGAAATTAGAATATATACTGTGAGGATTCCTGAACTGAATTGATTAAAATACAATTGCAGGTTTTCAGGGTCAAAGAAATCAGGGTTAAAAATAAAAAGCGCGACCAAAGTTAGGACACAAACTGCCCAAAAACCATAGATTATTTTTTTAAAAAGTGTCAAGGTGAATCTTAAGAATTAGACGGTTTCCCAAATGGCGATAATTTTGCTATGCAAACTTAATCAAGATCTTTTATCATGTCTAACCTGCAGCGAGATAATGATCCAAAAATAAACTGCCTTCTACTACAAGAAAGTGGAGCGTAATTGAGGTTGCGGTTTCGTAACCATATTCGTCTTCCCCTATTTCCTCCGCATAAAATTGCAGGTATTCTTTCCCATCCACCATTACCGATTCTAAATCACTATGTTGCGTTTCATCCATTTTACGCATTACATACAACTCGTTTAACATAAAAAATAGCGCTTCAAAATCGGTTATTTCTGGTGTACAACACATCTGAAGTTTCGCTTCATCTTTTGATTTTACCGCGGCTTTAAATTCTTGCCAACTTGATTCTCCATAGTCTTCAACCAGATCAATTGGTTCTGTTTCACTAATTGCTTCTTCAGAATCAGGTTCTTCGGTGGAACTGCTAGCTGCACAACTCATAAAAATGCCCATTACAAAGAGCATTAGCATCCATTCAATTCCTCTGTTTAATCCTTTATTATTTTTCATTTTATTGTTTTAATGATTCAATAACAGAAATACGTACTTTTTTCTTTTTAAGACGGGTATTGGTTGTTAAACGAATTGCCTCATTTGCCTTGCTTGCTGCTACGGCAACAAAAGCGCAATCTGTTTTCAGTTCAATAATTCCGACCTCATCTTTGCCTAATTTAGCTTGTTTAAAAAACAATCCCGCTATATCGCCCTTAGAAATTTTGTCTTTTCGTCCTCCAGAAATAAAAAGTGTTTTCCATTTTGATGGAGATGGTAAATCTGCCGAACCGAATTGCATAGGTTCTGAGCGTGGTATGAAATCGGGCCATTTTTCTGTTTTACTCTTTAGGACATAAGCTGTTCCTGAAGCGTGCATTCGCGCAGTACGTCCATTTCTGTGCGTAAACTCTTCTTCCCTATGCGGTAATTGAAAATGGAGTATGAAGTTCAAATCTGGAATATCAATTCCTCTTGAAGCCAAGTCTGTTGCCACCAAAAGTTGGTGTGTTCCGTTTCTAAATTGAATTAACGCTCTTTCTCTATCGCGTTGTTCCATCCCTCCATGAAAACAGCCGTGACTTATACTACGGGAACGTAATAAATCAATTACTTGAGCAATAGTTTCCTTAAAATTACAAAAGATAATTCCAGGGTGATTCCCAACATGACAGAGCAATTGAATTAAAGAATCATCTTTATCCTTTGTTGGCGATTCGATCAATTTAATTTCTAGTTGCTGCTTTTCTTCCGTTAAAAAATTCACCTCAACCGGCGATTCAAACTCAACAAAATCAGGAATTTCAACACCATATGTGGCAGAGGTTAAAATTTTTGTTTTAACTGCTGGCAAAGCCTCTAAAATTTCAATCATTTCATCATCAAAGCCGATTTCGAGTGACTTGTCAAATTCGTCTAGCACCAATGTTTTAATTTCGGACAAGTCAAAAGTTTCGCGATACATATGAGATGCTATTCTACCTGGGGTTCCTACCAATATGGCTGGTGGATGATTTAAATCAAATTTATCCTTAGATCCTGATCGACCGCCATAAAAAGCATTTGCCTTATAACCTGAACCCATTTCACGGATAACCTGTTCAATTTGAATCGCTAATTCGCGAGAAGGCACAATAATTAAAGCTTGAATTTTTAGAAGATCCGGATTTAATTCGGCAATGATTGGGAGTAAAAAGGCCAAAGTTTTACCCGTTCCAGTGGGCGAAAGCAATAGTATTTCAGAATCTGACAGAATCGCATCCTTTGCTGCCACTTGCATTGGATTTAGTTCCTCAATACGCAATTTGCTTAAAATTTCTTCCTCGGTTTTTAACACTCCCATGCGGCAAAGTTAACCTTATAGGTGGAAATGCATTAAAATTAACGGGGCAAATAAACCTGAAATTCATGCTTTAATAATGGCAGTCAGCCCACCCATAAAAAAAAGCAATTGATACGATAATATTGTTCAGTCATAGAATCGTATTTACTTTTTGCCTATATAATTGTGATTAAACCATTTATATCATGAATTTTTTAGTATATTTCACGATTTATAAGAGTAGAATAAATTATGTCAGAAAAAATAAAATATCAGCTAGAAATAGAAGTCAAATCATCTACAAAAGTTTTGTACAATATGATTAGTACTCCAAGCGGATTAAGTGAGTGGTTTTCGGATGATGTGAACATAAAAAATGATGTTTTCACGTTCCTTTGGGACGGAAGTGAAGAGGAAGCTAAGCTATTGGCGAAGCGGAAAGGAGAATCCATTAAATTCCAGTGGATGGAAGATTTTGAAGAGGGAGAAAAAACGTATTTTGAATTGCTAATTAAAGTAGATGAATTAACAAATGATGTTGCTTTAATAATTACTGATTTTGCTGATGACGAGGACGAAAGAGAAGAGGGAGAATTATTATGGACTAATCAAATCGAAACGCTTAAAAAAACAATCGGATCATAAAATTTCCAGTCGCTAGGATACGATTTTATAAATCCATTCGTTCCTGAAATGTAAACCATTTTTAAATGAATCATTTTAGTATGATTTGTAAAAATAAGAAATGATTAGAAGCGAATTTCCAATGCTTAATATTTTTATTAGAGGATGAAAAAATTAAATATTTTCATCATTAGGTCGTTTGTAGGTCCTTTCATGATCACCTTCTTTATTGCCATGTTCTTTTTGATCATGCAATTTTTTTGGAAATATGTAGATGATCTAATGGGGAAAGGGTTAGAAATATCCGTTTTACTAGAACTCCTGTTTTATGTCTCAGCAACTTTAATTCCACTCGCACTTCCATTGGCAGTGCTTTTTTCATCCATCATGACTTTTGGAAACTTATCTGAAAAGAATGAACTAACAGCGCTGAAATCATCTGGATTATCATTATTTCGAGTGATGCGCCCCATGTTAATATTCATAATTGCATTAAGTGGGGCAGCTTTTTACTTCTCTAATTATGTCCTACCAATTGCCAACTTAAAGTGGCGCACAATTATCTATAATATCCAGCAGAAAAAACCAACATTTGGAATAACTGAAGGCATCTTTTATAGTGATATTGATGGTTTTGACATAAAAGTTGAAGAGAAAAATGACAATACAGGTGAATTAATCGACGTTTTAATATACGAAGACGGTCAAAATGGACAGGGCAAAACAATTATCGCTGAAAGGGGCGAAATGCTGAAGTCTGCAGATTCTGACGACACAACAGTTACCACAAATTTCTTAATGTTGAAACTCATCAATGGCTCCATGCACGAGCAAATAGGTCCAACAGTAAAGAATGCAAATGGAGCGCCTTATAATAAGTCATTTTTCAGTGAAGCAATCATTAAATTTGATTTGAGCGGATTTGATATGCAGGAAGAAAGTGAGGATCTATTTAAGCGCGACTTTGAAATGATGAATTACGTTCAACTCGGTATCGCTTTAGATTCATTAGAAAGAATAAACGATACACTGGCTGTGCAGTTTGAGCAAAATATCCTGCGCCAAATCACGATCGTTAATCCTGATTTATCAAAAAGGAATTTAGAACTTGATACAGCTGAAATCATTTTAGAAGAGTCTATGTCAAAAATTGATACGCTCATTCTACTTAGCGATTTAAAACAAATGGAATACACATCAGCTTTAACCGCCGCCCAAAATAAAATTCGCGCCACCAAAGACCTCATCTATACACAAACTATTATACGACGAGGCAGAGATCGCTCCCTTCGGGATTACAAGGCTGCATGGCATAAAAAATTCACCTTGTCTTTTGCTATTCTGGTACTCTTCTTTATTGGTGCTCCCTTAGGCGCCATAATTCGGAAAGGCGGACTCGGAGCGCCACTCGTTTTTGCAACCTTGTTTTTCCTGCTCTATTATGTACTCATGATTTCAGGTGAAAACATTGTTGAATCTGGTCTAGTAACGGTGTGGAAAGGAATGTGGCTAAGTGCCTTCATTTTAACTCCAATTGGTATATTTTTAACCTATAAAGCTGCAAATGACTCTGCTTTATTTGATCGAGATGTCTACAAGAAATATTTCCGTAAATTAATTGGAAAAGAAAACGACTGATAAGGGATTTGAGCCAAAATAAATAGTAACTTTCGAGTGTCTAATCTATTAAAGTCGACTGTTGCAGAAATGAAAGTTTTACAACTTAGCAATAAACCTCCGCAACCTATCACAGATGGTGGTTGCATTGCAATTAATAATATTGCAACTGGCTTACTTGACAAAAATATTGACCTAAAAATTCTCACTGTCGCTACGCAAAAACATCCTTTTAGCGAAGATAATTTTACAAGTGAATTTAAAGAACGAACTAAAATTGAAGGTGTTTTCGCGGACACCAGAGTGAATATAATTGATGCCTTTTCTGCACTAGTAACATCAGATTCCTATAATGTAAGTCGCTTTTTTTCGCCTGATTTTAATAAACGCCTCATAGAATTACTTGAAACGGGCGAATTTGAAATCGTACATTTGGAAAGTCTTTTCATGACGCCATACATTCATACGATTAGGAAATATAGTTCGGCAAAAATTGTGCTCCGCAGTCATAATTTGGAACATTTGATTTGGGACCGACTCGCAAATTCAACAGCAAACACAGCAAAACGCTTATATCTAAAGCATCTTGCATCAAAATTAAAGAAATACGAATATCAAACCATTAATGATGTGGATGCGATTGCCGCAATAAGCTTTGAAGACACCTCTCGGTATGAAATTCTTAATTGTAGGCCTCCTTTAAAAACCATTCCATTTGGAATTGATTTAGACAAATATCCGTTCGAAAAAAATGAAAAGTCAATTCCGAATTCAATTTTCCACATTGGTTCCATGGATTGGGAACCGAATAAAGAAGCCATTAATTGGTTGTTAGATGATATCTGGCCGCAACTAGAACAATTGGATGTGAGTTTACATTTGGCGGGTAGAAAAATGCCCGGCTATGTGAGTCAACAAGCGAGTGAAAAATTAATTGTTCATGGAGAAGTTGAAAGCGCCGTGCAATTTATGGCCGCTCATGAAATCATGATCGCTCCCCTACTTTCGGGAAGCGGTATGCGTGTAAAAATTATCGAAGCTATGGGGATGGGCAAGGCGGTTATTACAACTAAAATTGGTGCTGAGGGAATATTTTATAAGCAAGGTGATAATATTATAATTGCCGATACTGCGGAGGATATTGTAACCGCGATTAAAGATTTAATTGACAATCCTTCAGAAATTAAGCGTATTGGAGATAATGCAAGAAAATTGATCGAATCCCATTACGACAATAATAAAATCATAGATAACCTCGTTGCTTTTTACCAAACACTTTTAAGCTAACTCATTCTATCGCCTAAATGAAAATAGTTGTTCTCTTATCTCGCTTTCCTTACCCTCTTGAAAAAGGAGATAAATTGAGAGCATACCATCAGATTAAGGAACTTACTAAACGCCACGAAGTAATATTGTGTTCATTAACAGATACGAAGATTGAACAAGCATGGGTTAAAGAGTTGCAAAACTGTTGCACCGAATTGCATATTTTCAAACTCAAAAAGCCGCTGATATATTGGAATGCGCTTAAACAAGTCTTGACAAATAAACCATACCAAATGGGCTATTTTTTCCAGCGTAGCATTCAACAAAAAATTGGGAGAATTATCAAAAATGCGCAACCTGATCACATCTATTGTCAATTAGTAAGAACGACTGAATATGTAAAAAACATTCATGACATTCCTAAAACGTTGGACTACATGGATGCCTTAAGCAAAGGCATGCACCGTCGTGCAGAAATCACTACCGGAATTAAGAAAAAACTATTTTTGATCGAAGGCAAAAGATTGGCCGAATATGAAAATCGAATTTTTGATTACTTCAACCATCATACTATTATATCTGAGCAAGATAAGGCTTTAATAAATCATCCTCAAAAAGATCAAATTAAGGTAATAGAGAACGGTATTTCTGCTGAATTTAGCAATTACGACAAAGCTGTTGAAAGAAGTTTCGACATTGTATTTACGGGTAATATGAATTATCCGCCGAATGTGGAGTGTGCTGAATATATTGTCAACGAAATTTATCCAATTCTAAAAAAAAGTAGACCAGAAACTCGAATTCTACTCTCGGGTGCTAGTCCTCATCAAAGAGTTAGTGCCCTGGCATTGGATGATAAAATTGTTGTCACAGGTTGGGTTGAGGATATTCGTGACAGTTATGCGCAAGGTAAATTATTCTTGGCACCACTATTTATTGGCACCGGGCTGCAAAACAAATTGCTCGAAGCTATGGCTATGGGATTGCCAGCAATTACAACTCCACTTGCAAATAATGCGCTAAAAGCTGTTCATGGCGATTCCGTAATTATTGCCAATAAAGCAGATGATTTTGCCTCGGCGGTAATTGATCTTTTAGACAATACCGAAAAGTGGAATTTGATTTCAAAAAATGGACAAGAACTTGTGAATTCAACTTTTGATTGGGCAAAATCTGTTGAAAAGTTGGAAACATTAATGCAAAGCAAATTAACAAAGGCGGATTAACGACTCGATAGACAGCATTACCTACCCTGTTATTAGAGCTTGATGCACCATGCTAATCAAATGATTCCATCTCTCCACATCCGCAACTATCTAAGGCTTCTTTTCTTATAATTGCAATTGTTGATGTAATTGAATTGTCTCAATTAATTTTTGCTTTGTTTTATTTTCCATATTTTTCGTTTTTCTGAATTTTAAGCCGCGGAATTCCTGAAAGACATAGACACAAGGCATTTTTGATTTTTTGCTGAAAGCCACAAAATTGAAAATCTCATTTCAGCTTTAAGTCTTTGGATGGAAGGAGTATTTTCGCTACAAATTCAGATAAACGAAAAATAAGGAGAGTTCAGCTTAATAATTGAAGCGCTTCAAAGTAAAGACGGATAGGCTAAAAGACAGACTAGCCGCGCATAAGATTCAATTCTTCAAATTATAAATCTTTAATGACTGGATAGACCACAAAATTAGTTAGAGCACTTTAATTCGAATCCCATACTTTCACCGCACAACAGCTAATTATCGACAACTGTGTAAAGGCATTCAAATGAATAAAATTGGGATCACTACTTTAATGCCATTTAAATGTTGGTGAACGGCATAATAAACGTTAATTTTGCACTTTTAATTTTGATTATGAGTTTTAAGCTAGATAAAATCGAGGATGCCATTGCTGACATTAAAGCAGGGAAAATTATTATTGTTGTTGATGATGAGGATCGTGAGAACGAAGGTGATTTTATTGCGGCAGCCGAAATGGTAACACCTGACATGATTAATTTCATGGCGACTAATGGACGTGGGCTAATTTGTGCTCCTCTAACGGAAGGTCGTTGTAAGACGCTTGAGTTAAATATGATGGTGAACAATAACACCGTTTTGCATAACACGCAGTTCACTGTTTCTGTCGATTTAATAGGTCAAGGGTGTACAACTGGTATTTCAACTCATGATCGCTCAAAAACAATCAAAGCCTTAACAGAACCAGACACTTTATCTGTTCATTTAGGTCGCCCAGGACATATTTTCCCGCTAAAGGCTAAAACTGGTGGTGTTTTGCGCCGCGCCGGTCACACCGAAGCGGCTATTGATTTGGCACGTTTAGCTGGTTTAGAACCTGCGGGAATTTTGGTTGAAATATTAAACGAGGATGGATCAATGGCGCGATTACCGCAATTGATTGAAGTAGGCAAAAAGTTTGATCTCAAAATTATTTCAATCGCCCATATGATTGCTTATAGAATGAAGCATGAATCGCTCATTGAGCGTTCTGTTGAAGTTGATTTTAACACAGTATGGGGCAATTTTAAATTAGTAGCGTACAAACAAACCACTACTGATGACGAACATTTGGCGATTTACAAAGGTGATTGGGAAATCGGCGACGAAGTATTGGTGCGTGTCGAATCTTCATCTTTTACACATAATTTATTAGATGCTATTCGCTCTGATAAACAATCGCAATTGAGTGCCGCACTTAAAATGATTGAAGAAAATGGACGTGGCGCTTTAGTGTTTATCCAACAAGAGGAAAAACAAATTGGTTTAATTGAAAAATTGCAGGCTTATAGCAATGGAGAAAGCAATCAAACGAAATCTGATAAGAAAGATTACGGTATTGGAGCTCAAATTCTTCGCGATTTAAAAATTCAAAACCTTGCACTAATCAGCAGTAATGTAAACATGAACACTTCTGTAGTTCATGCTTATGGTCTAGAAATTTCGAAAATTGTTCCGTTTAAATAAGCGTGTATAGCTTACTTGACAGTTATCCTTTCTTGAATTGCTTCTGCAAATGAAGTGTCGTTAATTTTTGAATTGGTCCAGGCCAAGATGTCAAAATATTCGAGTATTACATTTTCACGCTCAATTTTCAAAAGTTCTTTTAGCTTTTCATTGAACCGCACAAAAATCACTTTTTGGGCGTCTACCTCTTCCTCACCAGACAATAATTTAATATATGTTATAAATAATTTCTCTACCTGATAGTCTTTATCATGTTTATTTAAATAACGCGCTGCAGACTTTAAATCATACTCTAAAAAGTCCATGTTTTGTAATTCGAAATGAATGATCAAATTAAAGATACGTGCAAAAGAATAAACGTCTTGACGCAGTTGTTTCTCGTTGTCGTTTAGCACTTCGTTAATGTAACGCAAGGCTGTTCTGTAATCACCAATTCCAAAATAGGCATAGGCCATATTATATGTAAAAAGTAGCTGTTTCTCTTTATTGATTTTTTCTTCGTATAAATCTAAATCCGTTTCGACATCAGGAATTAAATCAATTGACTTTGCAAACTGACCTTTTCTGTTATTTAAAGTTAATTCACCAATTAGGGTTGCTGTGAATAGTCGGACTTTTGAATCTAATGCACTAAATGCCTTTTTTCCTTTTAATGCCTTTATTTCTCCTACAATCGATTCTGCATTCTTAAAGTCATACGTGTCAATATAACAAAGCATTAAAAAATTCAATGTAGCAATATAACGCTGTTGCAGATCATCACGAATTTTTGATTTGCGCTCCATTACCGATTTTGCTTTTCTGAAAAAGATAAGGGCGTTCTCATAATCTCGCTTGCTCGCGCTGCACACCCCTTTTATATAATAGCAAATAGTTGTGGCGCGCGTCGAAAGCGCCGTGTTTTTCCCTTTAATAAGGTGATAATCTTCAATCTCATTTACAACTTCTCGCTCTTGTTCATTGCGTGTAAAACCTCCACTTCTAAAAATGTAATTTATTCTTGAATATAAAACATGGTATTCTGCCAAGTTCCTCAGCTTGTCTACCACGCCTTCTTCTTCTGTAATTAAATCATCTAAATTTTTAGTGAATATTCCGGATTCATAGGCTTCTTCTAATAAGCGCTTTTCCCAATTTATAAGTTCGAAACAATAATAAAATTTCTCGTATTCTTCTGCCAATTGTTTTGCGCGCTTCACAAACTTACTGCATTCTTTATACAAGGCTTTGCGATTCAAAATATCAATATTCTTAATCTCCTGCTTCAGCTGTGAACTGACAGATTGATCCGAATAATAAGCACGCAAACTCTTTAGTATTAACCGATATAAATGGTTTTTTTCTGATGGTAGGTGCTTGATAAATGTCTCGGCTTTAAAATGGGTCTTTAATTCTTCCTCATTATATTTTTTTTGCTTTTCAACAAAATCAAATATTTTAAGGTAATTCTTATCTCCAGATTGGAGTGATGAATTTAATTTAAAAAAACGCTTTTCAGACTTTGTCAAAGACTTTATCAAACTGTGTAGCTCCGTTGATGGCTTCATTATTTTTGAGGTATTTGGTGAAAAAACATGTAAAATTGGCGCGGTGGGATTACAATTATTTCTTGCACTAATTTAGTGCTTTTTTCAAAACTAAATGTTACACCATTGAAAAAAATGACTCCCGTTGATTCAACGGTAGAAACGATTGACTGAGCGACTTCAAAAAACAAGTCTATCAAATGAATAAAATTTTAAATGAGTCAGATTGGATTTCCTAACACAAGTAACCACATCTAAAAGTTCAAGAATAAAAAGAACTACAATCGGTGTGCAGCCCTTTCGCCAGATTTCTAACGAAATGCCTTAAAATAAAAAAAGGAACCAACGGTTTAATTCTCGGGAAAAACAAACTTTTATAAAAGCGAAAAAGGGCCACCACAGCCCTTTTTCTAACAACAAACCAAAATCCTCCAATAGGATATTGCTATCCAATTGACATTAATTCTTTAACAAATTGTGTTTTACAACCGTTATCGAAATTATCGGAGAATAACCTTTGTACCTTTCGGTAATGCTTTGTCTGGTTCTTCACTGAAATTATACTTCAGTAGTTTTTTTAGTTTGATTCCTTCAGCTTGCGCAACTTCACGCAACGACATGTCTTCTGAACAAATGAAAACGTTTGACCCTTTTCGTGATCGTCCTTTTTTCGGATCTAAATAAATAATCTCTCCTACTTTAAGCACATCTCTTTTACCTAATTCATTATACTTATAGAGTTGCCATAAAGAAATATTAAACTCTTTAGAGAGGGTGTAAAACGTTTCTCCTTCGCTAACAGTTATATAGCGTGTTCTGTATTTATTTAAAGCGACTTGGTGATTGCTAACCGCAACTACCTCTATTTCTTTTTCTTCTTCAACAGCCGCAATTGTAGTTGGTGCATCTTCGCCTGCTGTTGTTTTGAGCTCTGCTTGTTGCCGCTCTTTTTCCATTTCAATGGGTAAGTATGGCATTAAGTCATATTGTCCAAGATCATGACGTTCGATAATCGTAATTAACAAGTCTGCATATTTAGGGTTTGTTGCATACCCTGCTTTCTTTAAACCTCTTGCCCATCCCTTATAATCGGTTAATTTGAGTTGAAATAAACCAGCGTAACGCTCGCGCCCAGTTAAAAACAGCGAATGATCGTCATAAGACAAGGCGGCATTATCATAACTGCGAAAACACTCGTCTTTTTCATCATCATCTTGATAAAATGTTTTACCATCCCATGCTTTATGACATTTAATTCCAAAGTGATTGTTGGCCGATTGCGCCAATCTACTATTTCCGTTACCACTTTCTAAAATTCCTTGTGCTAAAGTAATACTTGCCGGAATGGCATGTTCGTTCATTTGCTCAATGGCTGTAATTTTCCATTGCTCAATGTATTCTAAACTCGTCAACTTATCCTCCGCTTTAACAGATATGCTTATGAATAAGATTGCTGAAAATATGGTTAGTCTTTTCATCTTAATAATTGTTTGTTGTGTCATCTTATTACGGCAATTAATCTGATGGGTTACAAAAGATGGAAATTTCTAAAAATAATTTTAAGCTCTTCTTAACTTCAATAGCGTCCAAAATCATGAAGCACTTGATCGATAACCACACAGGTACATAAGAGTGGCAATTGATCCTGTTAATCAGAAAACTCGACGAAATAACTATCTTTCCAATTCGAACTATGCTTAGTGATTTTAGCAACGACTCCACCATTTCTGAAAAATTTAAATTCGTTTTTCCATAGATATCGTTTCACGCAGCAATTGGCTGCCCCATTTATCTTTAATTTAAATTTTTCTCTAAAACTAAATCCCTTATTATCCCAAACTACTTTTCCAAAATAAACTCCAGCAACCACGATCTTATAGTCAGATTCCGAAGATTCTAATTTTTGATAGACGTAGCCCAATTTATTCTTATTGGCATCCATAAATGAAAACTTGTGCCCTGAAGAAAAAGTTTCTGGATAGACCCAGTATGCTATTCCCCCAGCTTCATAAGTAATTGAAAACGCTTCGCTATAGGACAAAAATTTTTTGCTAATTTGATATTTCACTGACACGTTATTTGGATTAACTAAAGTTAGCTGTCATTTATAAAAAAGCCCATCACGTATGCATTCATGCTTGTTAAGAACAGGCATATCCTACCATAAATAAACGGGTGATCATTAAGGCATTCATCCTATAATAATTATTTTAATATACATAATCAGACACATGACCCATTCATATAAACAACACTAGCGGAATCTGAAAAGCTTTTTTAAAAAGGTTAGAAAACAAAACTTATCAATAATGATTAATGTCCCATACTTAATCCACTGCCGCAAGTTCTTTAATTAGAAATCACGACTTTTTTTTGCAAATTTACCCGAGGTTTTTCGCGATTTTTGGATCAAATCAGAACATCAGAAGTGTTGTATATTCTGTCTTTCATCTTTTGTCTTCGATCATACCTCAAATCACTTTTTTTTAGCATAATGACTTTGCACGGCCTGCCCCAAAAACACTTCTGTCTTTATATGTGCAAATTCACTGCTTGTTGGCAATTCGCTGAACAAAGGAAATCCACCTCCAAGCAAAATAGGCATTGTAGTTATTCTTAGTTCATCTATTAAATCTGCTTTTAAAAAATCTTGCACTACTCTGCCGCCATCTATATACAATTTATAATAGCCCAATTCATGAACAGCTTTCAGAATTTCAGCTTCTGCCCCTTTTAATATGGTCACTTTTCCATTTAATGCCTCTGGAATTTCTTTTAATGCGTTACTGAGGACAAATACGTGTTTAATATATGGCCATGAACCGTCGAAACCAAGTACCGTTTCATAGGTAGTTCTTCCCATAATAATGGCATCAATTTCTTCCATTAAACTGAGATACCCCATGTCATTACCTTCGGGATTGGGAATGCTATGCAGCCAATCCAATTCTCCATTTTTTCCAGCTATAAAACCATCAATACTTTTAGCTATAAATACTATGTTTTTATATTTCATTTTAATCGATTTGAGGGTTTGTTCTTTTTGTGAAAGAAATGTAATAAAACTAATTATTATTTAATAGCTTTAACTTTTTTGATTATTCATTAGCGCCATCTTGCTGAACTTTATTAATTTCAATACTTCATCAATACCAGACTTTATGCGATTCTATCTTATTATTATTTTATTCTCAATTATTTCTTGCGGCCCCAGAGCAGAGGGAGAAGCAGAAACGACCGACACAAAAGGCAATGAAGTCATAATAGATATTGACAGCACCGATAGTGATAATATTGAAGAAACAACTCAGGTTGAATTAACGGAAGAATTAGGCGAACAAGAATACGTTTCAGATGAATATGAAGACATCAATTGGGATGAATATATGGACGAAATGACCAAAGATTTTTCATTTGTGATCATTATTTCTACTCCAGACTATGATGCGGCGCTTGAAAGAGCGAAAGATGCTTCTGAGAAATTAGAATATCCGCTCGATTTGAGAGGCTTGCATCCAAATGAAGAAATGGGACTTTCATTACCTGAAGAAGTGTGCACTGCCATTTGTGGTGGAGATGTAGTAGAATATCCACAATATCTTCCAAGAAACGAGTGGGGTGAAACGAAATATGTTTCTATTGAATATTCTAATGGTTATGATGGATTTAACCCTGGATACTATATTGTAATTGTTGCAAGTGGGGAAAAAGGCGACCCGATTATTCAAGAAGCCTTGGAAGAATCACAGCAGTTTTATGAAGATGCATATGCCAAAACATGCGGCGTATGGATTGGTTGTGGTTGTTAAAACACGCCCTAAGGCCTTTTACTTCTCAAATAAACGAAATCTGTTTCAGTACTATCATTTGGAGAGAATTCATAACCCTCTGTTTCAAAGGCTTTTAAGTGTCCTGCCTTTTCAATTTTGTTTTCAATGATAAAGCGCGTCATTCTTCCGCGAGACATTTTTGCAAAGGTCATGTTTACTTTAAACTCACCGTTTTTATCAATATCTTTAAATATTGGGGTTATTATTTCAACATTTTTAAGATCATTTAGCTTGGCAGCTTTAAAATATTCGGATGAAGCTACATTCACCAACAACTGACTTTCATCTTCTTTTAATTCAGCCTCTAATTGTCTGCGGATTTTATCTCCCCAAAACTTGTAAAGATTGGTCACTTTTGGAGTAAATTTGAATGAAGTGCCCATTTCTAAGCGATAAGGTTGAACCAAATCAAATGGTTTTAATAAACCGTATAAACCAGATAAAATTCTTAACCTATTTTGTCCTTCTTCTTGCTCGGCTGGAGAAAATTCAGCAAACCTTAGACCTTGATAAGCAGCCCCACTAAATATAAACCCTGCTGGCAGACTATTGTCGGTGTTAAACTCGTCTGAAAATTGTTGAAAGCGCTCGTAGTTCAATTGTGCAATATCTTTACTCACTCCCATTAGTTTAGCTATTTGACGCGCAGAAAGTTTCTTTAGTTTTTTTGCCAATCGCAATGTTTCTTCCTCAAACGGAATTTTAGTCAAAGGAATATCGCCATATGTCGCTTCCTCATTTAAAGATTTTGCAGGGGAAAGTATAATTTTCATAAGTTCATTTATTGTACGTTAACTGTCAATCAGTTCGAAAGATAAAATTAGTAATTTGTAATAAAAAACGCCACTTAATTCTACACCAATTAAGTGACGTTAAAGTTGCTTTAATTAGAAGCGTTTTGTATATCCATGGCAATAAGGCGTTCCTCCCTTATTGGCGTAATAATGTTCATGATAATCTTCCCCATCCCAAAAGCGAGTTGCTTCTGTGATACTGGTTGCTACTTTTAAACCTTTCGCTTCTAAGATGGCTTTCAGTTTTTCTGCAATCTCTTTTTGATCGTCATTTAAATAAAAGACTTCCGTTCTGTATTGATCGCCAATGTCTGGTCCTTGCCTATCCACTTGTGTTGGGTCATGTGTTTCAAAGAACAATTTGCACAAGGTTTCGTAATCGGTTTTGGTTGGATCGTAAACTACTTTTACCGCCTCTGCATGCCCAGTTGTATGCGCACAAACTTCAGCATATGTCGGATTTTCTTTAGTTCCACCGATATACCCAACTTGCGTGGAGATAACTCCCTCCTCTTTTTCGAAAAAATACTCCGTGCCCCAAAAGCAGCCCGAAGCAAAAATTGCTGTTTCCATTTCTTTATCTTGATTTGTTTCTACTTGATTATTATTTTTTAATTCTTCCGCTGTTACAAAATTAAGCGATATTGAATTAACACAATGTCGCGTGTTTTTTGGCGTAAATCCTTCTCCCATAAATGCGTGCCCCAAATGTCCCTTACAATTATTACAAACAATCTCTTCACGATAACCATCTGCATCCTTCACTAGTTCAACAGAGTTTTCTATAAAGTCATCAAATGAAGGCCATCCGGTTCCAGATTCAAACTTACTGTCTGAAGTAAAAAGACTGGCATTACAACGCTTACATTGATAAATTCCATCTTCATGATTGTCAACATATAAACCAGTTCCTGGATATTCGGTTCCTTTATAAACGATAACATTTGTTTCCTCAGCTGTTAGCTTATTCCATGCCGTGCTATCTTCACCGCCAGTGTTTACCATATCTGAACTAAACATCATGTTTGTTGAAGGATTTTGTTCCGAATTGCTTGAAGTGCTCGTTTGATTTTGTGCCTGCCCGCAGCTTGAAAATAAAAGCAAAGCTCCAAAACATGTCATTACTATAGTTTTCATAATTTTCTGATTTATATACATAGTCGCTTATACTTCTGTAGAATTACAAGTATAATCATAACAAATGTTAAATGTGAATTGTTCGGAGCTATATGAATCCTTATCTTGCATCCAGAAAAACTTAAATCAATTCATGCAGGAACGCATCCAGAATCTAAAAAAAGCAATTGAATTTGAACGCCAAGCAGAATTAGACCGTTATGCTGAACTCATCAACGATCAATCCATTAAAGAACATGTTGCTGCCGGAATAACCTTATACCCTGTTGATTTTTCAAATGAACAATACACGCCCTTTGAAGATTTATTGCTTGAATTTAAAATAAACGAAAATCAAGATCCCTACCAATTTTCATCCAATGGTAAAGTTTCCCTTTTTTCTGAGAATAATGCCGAAAATGTGGAAGGCGTGGTGGCTAATTTTAAAAATAATGTACTTTCTATTCAATTAGAAAATAATGAAAAACCCGATTGGATAAAGTCAGGAAAATTGGGGTTAAATGCCTTACCTGACACACGAACGGCGGATATTCAGTTGGCGACCTTGCGAACTGTCGAGGCGGGTGAATTGCCGCTTGCTACTCTTTTTTATAAAATTGGTTCAAAGCAAGAGTTTGATGTTGAACCATTAGAATTTGAAGGATTTAATGCCTCTCAAAATACCGCCATCAATCATTTAATTGCGAGTAATCCTTTTCATATTGTTCATGGACCGCCAGGTACTGGAAAAACGAAAACATTGGTTCAAGCCATTATTCAACTTGCTGCGGCGGGTAAAAAAATAATGGTTGCTGCGCCATCTAATGCTGCAACGGATCATATTACAAGGGCAATCGCTCGCGAGAACACGGCAGTTGTGCGAATGGGAAATTCGTTTAAAATTTCGGAAAGCGTGCAACCCTTCACGCTAAGGTCGCAGGTTTTAAACAGCCCTTTTATGGATGTTGTAAAACGGTTGAAAAAGGATGCAGAAACCATTCGGAAAAAGGCGTTTAAATACAAACGGAATTTTGACAGTGAGGCGTATAAAGAACGCAAAAGATTGAGATATGAGTTGAAAGAGATTAGGCGAGACATTCGAAAAATCGAACAGGAAATGTCGCTGGGGTTCATTAATAGTGCTCAAATTATTACTGGAACTTTTATTGGTTTGCAGGATAAAAAACTACGCAATTTAAAAGTTGATGCAGTGTTTATTGATGAAGCTGGACAAGCCGTTGAACCTTCTATTTGGACGGTAGCGCATTATGCACCTAAACTTTTTATGGCAGGCGATCCTTTACAATTACCTCCAACTATATTTACCGATAAAGCGAAAAGTTTGGGCCTAGGTGTCTCCTTAATTGAACAAGGAATTAAATTGGGAATTCCCACTACGCTTTTGGATATTCAGTACCGGATGAATCATAAAATCATGCAGTTTTCTAATGCACAATTCTATGAAGGCAAACTTACAGCTCATGAGTCTGTATCTGAGCAAAGTCTCGTTTCGGATACTCATGAAACGATTGAATTTATTGACACAGCTGGTTGCGGTTATACCGAAACTAAAGATGAATCAGGCGGGATTTTGAATTTGGGAGAAGTTGAATTGATTCAAAAACGCATAGCTGAAATTGAACTGGATGAGATCTCTGTAGGAATTATATCACCATATCGCAGGCAGGTATCGCTTATCGAAGAGTCAATTATAAAGCAAAACAAAAACGCTCAAACCATTGACAGTTTTCAGGGGCAGGAAAAGGATTTGATTATAGTTTCTCTCGTTCGTTCGAATGAAAACGGAATTATCGGTTTTTTAAAAGATTACCGAAGAATGAATGTGGCACTCACCCGGGCCAAAAAAAAGCTGATAATTATTGGAGATTCTGCTACTATCGGAAACGACACTTTTTATAAGAATTTACTGGACTATATCGAAACGCAGGGAACTTATCGCAGTGCTTGGGAATATATGTATTAGCTTTTACTGTAATCAGGGCAATCAATTCTCGCTTTTTTTTTCAATGATTTTTCTAGTACTTCACAATAATGACCCATGGCATCATCTTTCTCATGAAATTTAATTTTAAACATATGTGTTGCAGCGAATCATTTTGTCCGAATAAAAACTGGACACCCCGCATGATAAAAAATTGGTTTACTCATTATTAAAAGATTATTTTACTTCGACAAAATTATCATTGCAAATACAGTTAGAATTCCTAACAACACAAATAATTTGCCTCTTTTTTCTTTATATCCGTTTTGAATCTCCCATTTATCTCAATTTTATCTATTTTTATGCCGCATGCAGCATTTGAAAAAATATGGCGCAATTGTAATCTTACTATTGGCCTTTCCTATTGCACGATTTATCGCAAATAATCTCGTCCTAGAAGCGAGCAATGATATCTATGCATACATCCCGCAAGAAAGTGACTTCGTGATAGAAATTAACACGAAAAATTTCGCGTCTGAAATTGGATACAGAAGACTTTTTGATGAGGCCTACTTTTTAGAAAAAGTATATCCAACAGAAGAAGGGGACCAACCTGAAGAAAAATATGTAGATTCTGGGATAGATGCTTTTGGCAAAGTTATTTTGTTTAGGGAGCAATGGGCAGATGAAAGTATTTGGCTAGCACTTGTTAAGCACAATGATGAAGATCAAGTTAAAGCTTACTTTGAAGAAAAAATTCCAGAGATCCGTTATGAGACAGATAAGGACTATATGGTTATTCAACTATCCCCGTCGTCCAGCCAAGAAAATTTGGATGAACATCTTAAAAAGATCAGCAAAAAAGAGATTAAGCGTTTTACAGAGCGAGTTAACCTGTCTGAAATTTTTAGTCCGGACAAAGAGATCAACTGTTATATCATACCAAAAAGCTCACCGCACAACCAGTTAATTGAGGGGTATTTAACTTTTGATTTTTTGAAAGATCATATTGATATTGATGGCTCATTTACACCTGTTCCTGGATTTAATGAAACGGCGCCAATTGCTTATGCCTTGAATGAAGAAAAAGCATTTAGTATGCGCAGTTCTCTTAATTTATTTAACAGTGTTTATTGGTTTAGTGAAGAGAAAATTGATGACAACCCTGAATATGCACAGATGGCTGTTGACTATGATGGAGCAGAGATGTTTTTAGTACACCGAAAGCTAGGTTATACAAGTACATTTAAAAGCTACCCAGACGCTGACATACACTTTGACATTATTGATCAAACAATATGGAATAGTTTTTTCGATTCACTTGCCGTCACTGATGGAATTACAATAGACACCTCAACACAAACGATATCAAACCAAGAAGGCGCTTCCATCCAATACGCTCGATCTGATAAAACGGTTCAGTTCACACAATTCGGGGTTAATCTTACACCATCAACTGTAGAAAAATTATATTTTGATTTGCAACTGAAACTAGACCCAATGCTCGACAAAGTTGTGTTTAAAATTGACGCTGAAAATCCACCTACCAACCCGCTCGAACAAAGTATGGGAATTGCAATTGGATATTCGCTGGTGGAAGACATAAAGGCGTTCACAAAAATGGAATCTATTGTATTTCAAATTACTGGAACTGATGATGATTTGGTAAAAGCCCATGGCCGCGTTGAAATGAAAGAAAAAAATGGCCATTCAATGGTTGAAAGTCTCTCATTTGGTCAAGGCGCCATCCTTTTCTTAACTGATTATTTCTAGTTTTTTAGGGTGTTACGCTTGAAATTTCGCCTCTTATTATAAACCCTTTCAAAAGATTCCCTATCCCCTTTTATCGGATCATTTTAGTAGCAAGTTAAAATTGAACCCTTTGACTAATGCGCATGGCAGCGCACTGTCAATTGACTAAAAAGCCTCCCCAATAGTAATATAAAACTGGAAGCCTTCGTAACTTCTAGCAACATCCAAACGAATATGACTCATTTGTTTTTTACTCAGTTGAAATCTTAAGCCACCGCCGTACGACCATAATTTCCGATTAGTGAATGATTCTCCGTAAGTATTGCCAACCGATTCAATAGATGAAAATGCGGATCCCCTAAAACGCCTGTATATCGGAAAACGATATTCCACTTGCAAAATACTCATGTTTTTATCGATAAATCTTCTGTCATTAAAACAGCGCCCGCGTTTTCCCGAAGAAAAATAATAATAACTAAAAAATGGAGCTTCCCCCAATGTAGTTCCCGTGAAAAAATTAGTCGCCAAAATGTGATTTCCTTTAATGGTCTGGTAATAATTAACATCCAATTGAATTAGCCCATAATCAAAGTTCGACAACGTATAATTCGCCGATTTCTCTGCAGTGAAGTTGGCCAAAATTCCTTTTCTAGAATAAAATATATCATCACGGCTATCATACGAAGCCGAAATACCTAACGAACTTACCAACCCCTACCGGATTATTTGCCGTTAATAAACTGTCTGTTCTAGGAATATCAAAATGATCAAATCGATATTGAATACCAACTAGAAATGAAGGTGTTAAACGATAAGATAAAGTTCCTGAAAAGCGGGGGAAATTGGCATCATATGTTTCCAAATCATTCACCTTACTATCAATTCCAATTCCATAATAATTATAGAAATATCGATAATAACCTAATTCGTCATTTAATTTCCGCTAAGAATAGAAGATGCCAGTGCACTTATGTATGGCGGAGATAAAACTATAAACGGTAACCTATGTGACGGCGTTTTGGCATCATGGGAAACCACAAAACCACAGCGAAAAATTGACCAATATTTAATTTGGATTGACCGCGAAACCAAACGCATTTGCAAATTAGAATACACCATTCGAGAAGTAATGTCTTTCATTACTGGAGCTGTTTACTATAACGATTATAAGGACTATAATGGCATTATTTTACCTTCAAGTTTGCCTATAGAATCCAACCTGGTTAAAAATGGATACATGCACGAAATGCGGATTAAAAGTTTTAGACATGACATTTATTGGGTGGAAGAATTACAACCGAATACTGAGTTAAACAAAGTAGGTGATAAAAAGCCTGATTAGATTTACCAACCCCAAAAGCATTTGTTAATATCAGCATTGAAGCAAGCCGCGTCGTTACCAAACAGCTCTAGTTCACTGAATTCATATTCATTATTTTGATTCAAAAAAACAAAGTTGTTTTTGTAAATGTCAATCGGCAATTCTTCAGGCATTTCCGCATCATATATTATCGTGTCATTGTCCATGCTTATCAAATATAAAAAGCTCCTTCCTCGCATTCCATCTGCAAAAGGTATGCTGCTAAATTTAGTTATGGCGCTATATTGAACTGATTCAATTTCACAAACCCCAAGAGTTATCAATTCAGATTCACCGCCATAATCCCACGACTTAAAAATTGTGTCTTTACCTATAA